>CENP01060823.1_pt1 | contig 20385 bp, 20 predicted proteins | sample 361281 | NCBI WGS metagenome assembly CENP01 (sample SAMEA2591122, study PRJEB7988) | marine metagenome | biome: marine biome (ENVO:00000447); feature: deep chlorophyll maximum layer (ENVO:xxxxxxxx); material: saline water (ENVO:00002010), including plankton (ENVO:xxxxxxxx) | depth 70 m | reverse complement strand
AAAAATAAGAATTTCAGAGTATTTAAAAATTTATATTTAATCAAATATAAATTAGTACCGGGAGAGGGACTTGAACCCACACGATGTTACCATCACCTGATTTTGAGTCAGGCGCGTCTACCAGTTTCGCCATCCCGGCATTAATATCTTAAAATGTTATTATTATTATTATTAATAACAATTAAATTTAGTAAAGATTTCAATTTATTTTATGCTAGATAAAAAAAATATATTTATAATTGGAGCTGGATCCTGGGGAACAACTATTGCCCATCATTTGATTAAGCTCAAACACGATGTTTCTATTTGTTATAAAAATCGAAATAAAGTTAACTATATGATAGATAAGAAAAAGTTAAATGAATTAAATTTTTCAAAAAAAATTAACTATATTGAAATAATAAATAATAAAATAGAAAATATTTCTTCTGCTGATATAATTTGTATTGCTGTTCCCTCAAATGAAATTAGAAATATTAGAAATCTATTACCCTTAAACTCAAAAGCAATTATTTTAAACTTATCTAAAGGAATAGAAATAGATTCTTTGAAAACTATTAGCCAAATACTTAGTGAAAAGAACTTTATTGATAAGCAATTTATTTCAACATTATCTGGACCTACTCACGCTGAAGAAATTTTATTTGAAATTCCATCAGCTATTGTCGTTTCATCTTACAGTCCGAATACTAGTAAAATTATTCAAAAGATTTTTAATGGTAATAATTTAAGAGTGTATAACAATGATGATATAATAGGTGTTGAATTAGGAGGTTCGCTTAAAAATATAATTGCAATAGCTTCAGGTATTTCTGATGGTTTAGGATTTGGAGATAATACAAAAGCAGCTATTGTTACTCGGGGTTGTAAAGAAATTACTAATTTAAGCGTAAAAATGGGTGCTAAAAAATCAACATTTTCTGGTTTGTCTGGTGTTGGTGATTTAATGGTAACTTGTTTTAGCAATCATAGTAGGAATAGATTTGTTGGTGAAAAAATTGCTAAAGGTGAAAAGATTAAAAATATTATAGAAGAAATGAACATGGTTTCCGAAGGTATATATACTTCTAAGGCAGTATATAAATTATCAAAAAAATTTAAAATTGAATTACCCATATGTGAAAGTGTATATAATATTTTATTTAAAAATTTGAATCCTTTAAAAGCAGTTAAAAATTTAATAAATAGAGATCTATCCAATGAATTGCCTCTGTAGCTCAGCTGGATAGAGCGAACCCCTCCTAAGGGTTAGGTCAGCCGTTCGAATCGGCTCAGGGGCACTAATTTTTTAAAAGAAAGGGTGTTATGTCAAATAAAAACAGTGATGAATCAAAAGATATAAGAAATGATTTTTTACTAGAATCAATATATAAAATTCAAAATTATTATATCGATAATAAAAACTTTGCAAATAAAATATTAATTTCTTTTTTAACATGTTTAGTTATTGTATTTATTTATTTTTACATAAACGTAAATAGAAATTATGAAGCTGATAAGATTTTTAATAGGGGGATGAGTTATTATAAAAGTGGGGATATTGAATTGGCTTTAATTGAATTTGAAGATTTGAAATTAAATTTCAAATCAACAAATAAAGGAAAACTTTCTCTTTATTTTATTGGTAAAATTAATTTTGATGATCAAAAATATGATGAAGCGTTAATATATTTTAAAAATTATATAAAAAAAGGGGATACAGATTCTTATTTATCTAGCACATTTTCAATGCTTGCAATGATTAATTCTATAAATAATAAACATTTAAAAGCTGGAGAAGAATATGAAAAAGCATCTAAACTTGCTATATCAGAATCATTTAAAAATAGATTGTTATTTCAATCATTAAATTCATATTTAAAGTCAGAAAATTTAATTAAGTCAGAACAAATATTGGACATTTTAAAAAACAATAATCATGTTCAAGAAAATCAAAAAGATGAATACGAAAGAATATTCAACTATTATAAAACGATAAAAAAAAGAATTTTAAATAATTAAATTATTATACAAGCATTTCTTGTTACAGAAATATATATCTAATAAATTTGTTAGTTTATATAAATATCTTTTAAGATAAAAATAATGTTAAAAAAACAAATAGAAAAAATTTTAGATAAAAATAATGTTTATTTATTTGATTGCAAAATAACAAAGAGTTTTATCAAAATTATTGTAGACACTATTGAAGGCGTTGATATTAAGATGATTGCTAAAATATCAAAAGAAATTACAAAATTGAAAATAATAGATAAAAAATTTCCTAATGGTGTAAGGATAGAAGTCACGTCGCCTGGATTGGAACAACCATTCACAAAAATATTTCAATATAAAAGAAATATTAACAAAAAAATAAAAGTTTTTTTAAAAGATGAAAAAGAAATTAATAATCCAATAATTGGAATTCTTAATTTTGTTAATGATGATAATATTTTAATTGAAAACAAAAATGGTTTTTTTAAATTGATGTTTGATCAAATTGAAAAATCTTTTTTACAAATAGAAATTAATTAATAGGAGTAATATTGGACAAGCAAGACTTAATTCAAAGTTTCTCAGACATAGCAAAAGATAAAAACGTTGATAGAACTGAAATTGGAACAATAATAGAAAACTTATTCAAAACGTTAATTGAAAAAAAATTTGGTACTTCTGATAATTGCGACGTAATAGTAAATATTGAAAGAGGTGAACTTGAAATTTATCAAAATAAAACAGTTGTTGACTTAGTTGAAATTGAAGGAACTGAAATTTCGTTACACGATGCTAAAAAAATTGAACCAAGTATGGAAATTGGGGATCCATTTATTGATGTAATTGACCCAGCTTCTTTTGGAAGAAGATTAATTATAACCGCTAAGCAATTTTTAAATGGCCAAATAAAAGATATTGAAAAAAAACATACTTTTGAAAATTATTTCAATAGAGTTGGTGAGATTATAATTGGTGATATCAGACAAATTAATAAAGATAATATTAATGTTTATATTGAACAAAGCGAATTAAGGTTACCAAGGTCAGAATGTATTCCGAATGAAAGATATAGGAGAGGTGACACCATTAGAGCAATAGTAAAATCTGTAGAAATGAAATCTAACGGACCAGATATTATAATATCTAGAGCAGACAATAAGTTTCTTGCTAAACTTTTTGAAATGGAAGTACCAGAAATTGAAGATGGAATAATTGAAATCCAAAAAATTACTAGAGCACCAGGTGTTAGAGCTAAAATCATTGTTGTTTCTCATGATAGAAGAATTGATGCTGTTGGAGCATGTGTAGGCATGAGAGGGAGCAGAATTCAATCTGTTGTTCGAGAATTAAATGGTGAAAAAATTGATGTTATAAATAAAAGTGATCAACCAGAAATATTAATATCAAGAGCTCTATCTCCTGCAAAACCCTTAAATCTCTATATTGATGACAATTCCAAACATTGTTTAGCAGTATTTGAAGATGAAGAAATAGATTCGGGTGTAGGAAGAAATTATAATAATTTAAATCTAGCGTCTGATTTAACTGGCTATAAAATTGAAGCTGTTAAAAAGTCAGAATACGAAGAAAATACTCCAAAAAAAGAAAAAGAAATTTTTATTGAACAAATTTCAACCTTAACGGAATCCATGATTAAAATGCTTTCTAGTGGAAATATAGATACATTAGATCAGTATAAAAATACTACTAAAGACGACCTTTTATTAATTAAAGGTCTAGGTGAAAAAATGTTAAACTCAATTAGTGAAAGAATTGATAACTATTTAAATAATAGCTAAAAAGGAACTTATCTTGTCAGAATCATCACAATCAAATAGAAGAGTAGTGCAAGTTGCAAAGGATTTAAATATATCACATAGGGATATTTTGGATTTTTTGAGCAAAATGAATATTAAAGTTAAAAGTCATATGAGTCCCCTTGATGAAGTTTCATATCAAATGGTTATTGAAGAGTTTGAAAAAGACTTAGCAACTGTTGAAAGATACAGAAAAGAAAAAACTAGAAAAGAAATTCATACTAGAATGTTAGAAGAAAAAATGACTGAAGGTTCTTCTCTAGAAATTTTAATGCCTCAAGAAACTAAATTTGAGAACATTGATAATGAAGATGAGCAAATAATTGAAAATAAATCTACTACAATTAATAAAGATGAATCTTCTCCTAAAAATGAAGTTGAAAAAACTAAACCTAAAAATATTGTTAAATCAAATGAGGTTGAATTAAATAAAAAAGAAAATAAGAAAGAACAAAAATCATCTAAACCTAAATTTAGAAAAGTTGATTTAACTGACATTCAATCCAAAATTGAAAATCCGAGAAAAAAAGTTAAAAATATTAATGAAAATGAAAAAGATAAAGATGACTCCTCAGTCACTTCAACGATAAAAAGAACCTTTGCTGCAATAGATAATAAAGGAAAAAAGAAAAAATACAAAAAAGATAAAAGTGAGCTTGATGAAGAGTTAAATAAAGAAGAAATTCAAAAAATTCATATCAGGGATTATATGAGCGTACAAGAATTAGCAGAAGTTTTAGATGTTAGCCCTACTGATATAATTGGTAAATGCCTAGAATTAGGATTAATTGCAACAATGAATCAAAGGTTGGAATTTGATACAAGTTCACTTATTTCAGAAGAATATGGTTTTAAAGCTCTTCTTCTCGAGGAAAAAATAAACGAAATTAAAGAAGAGAAAGAAGAAGATATTGATAAGTCATTATTAAAACCAAGAGCTCCGGTTGTCACAATAATGGGACATGTTGATCATGGAAAAACCTCTTTGCTAGATTATATTAGAAATGAAAATGTTGTTGCAGGCGAAGCTGGAGGAATAACTCAACATATTGGAGCTTATGAAGTCCATCTCAATAATGACCCAACCAAAAGTGTAACTTTTTTAGATACTCCTGGTCATCAAGCATTTACTGCCATGAGAGCAAGAGGTGCTCAAGTAACTGATGTTGTTATTTTAATAGTTGCTGCTGATGATGGAGTGAAACCTCAAACAATTGAGGCAATAGACCATGCTAAAGCTGCAAATGTTCCAATTGTGGTTGCAATTAATAAAATTGATAAAAAAAATATCAATACTGACCTTGTAAAAAAAGAATTATCTGAGCACGGAGTATTAGTTGAAGATTGGGGTGGTAAAGTGCAATGTATCCCAGTTTCAGCTAAAAATGGTATAGGCATAGATGAATTATTGGAATTATTAGCATTGGAAACTGAAGTCTTAGAATTAAAAGCAAACCCAGATACATTTGCAGAAGCTACTGTTGTAGAATCACGCCTAGATAAAGGCCATGGGGCAATTGCAACCGTATTAATTCAAAGAGGTACATTAGAGGTTGGAAATGTTTTTATATGCGGAAATTATAACGGCAAGGTAAGAGCTTTAATGAATGAAAGAAATAAAAGAGTAGATAAAGCAGGTCCATCTCAGCCAGTTCAAGTTTTAGGATTTCAAAGTGTTCCTCAAGCTGGTGATATTTTAAAGGTTGTAAGTGATGAAAAAACAGCCAAAAGAATCTCAATTGAAAGAGATAGAGTTCAAAGAGAAATAAATAGACAAAAAATTCATACCATGTCTCTTGATAAAATTTCAGCTGATATAAGAGATGGTGCATCTAAAGTTTTACCGCTTTTAGTTAAATCAGATGTTGATGGTTCTATGGAAGCTTTAATTGGTGCAATATCTGATATACCTAGCGATGAAGTAAAAGTTGATGTTGTGCATAAAAGTGTTGGAATTATAACAGAATCTGATGTTTTGTTAGCAGCAGCATCAAATGCAGTTATTATAGGCTTTAATATTAACATGAATGCAAATGCCTCTTTAGTAGCAAAAAAAAATGGAGTTGAAGTACGACTTTATAATGTTATTTATGATGCAATTAATGAAATAAAATTAGCTTTAGAGGGATTATTAGAACCAGATATAATAGAAAATATTACTGGTAAAGCTGAAGTTCTTCAAGTTTTTAAAATAACTAAACTTGGAACCATTGCAGGTTCAAAAGTATTGGATGGAAAAATTTTAAGTTCAGATATGGTTAAAGTATTAAGAAAGGATGAACAAATTTACACTGGTAAAATTTCATCTTTAAAACATTTTCAAGAAGATGTAAAAGAGGTTGATTCAGGAAAAGAATGTGGTATAGGTTTAGAAAAAATGAAAAATTTTGAACCTGGAGACATAATAGAATCTTACACAACTGAAGAAATCAAAAGAACTCTTTCTAAATAAAAAATTTTATACTATTGGATATATTTACTAAAAATAAACCATTTGATAGAAATGAAAGATTTTCTAATGAAATAATGAAGGTTTTAAATGATATTTTTATAAGAGAATTAGAGCTTTCATCATTGGGTTTTATAACAATTAAAAATGTTTCTCTTACAAAAGATTTGAAAATTGCTAAAATTTATATCAGTTCAATTAATTCAAAGTTTGATAATAAAGAAATAATTAAATACTTTATAAAAAATAAAAAACTAATTAGAGGTTTTTTAGGTAAAAGTATTAAATCAAGAAATGTTCCTGAACTTCGTTTTTTTTATGACGATTCAAATGAAATTGCCGAAGATATTGACAAGCTATTTAATAGTATAAATAAAAATAAAAATTGATTTTATCTATTAATAAACCAACTGGGTTAACATCTTTTGAAGTTGTAAAAAAAATTAGAAAAATTACTGGTGAAAAGAAGGTGGGGCATGGTGGAACATTAGATCCATTTGCTGAAGGTGTTTTAATTATTGCTATTGGTAGAGAATCAACAAAAAAACTCAATGAATTTCTTTTTTCTAATAAAGAGTATAATGCAACATTAAAATTAGGAGAAGAAACAGACACTTTAGATTTAGATGGAACTGTTATTAAATCTAAAAAAGTTCCAAAAATTACAATAAATGATATAAACAATGTTTTAAATGGTTTTGTTGGTGATATAAATCAAACCACACCAATTTATTCTGCTAGAAAAATATCAGGTATAAGGCTTTATAAATATGCAAGAAAAAATATTTCAATCAAAACACCTATTAATAAAATAACAATTTTTGAATTAAGTTTAATATCTTTTAAAAATGGATTGATATCATTTAAAGTAAAATGTTCAAAAGGAACATATATAAGACAATTAGCTTATGATATTTCAATAAAATTAGGCACAGTAGGACATTTGGTAAGTTTAACTAGAACTAAAGTTGGTGAATTTACTCTTGAAAATTCTAAAAAATTAATAGACTTTGAAAAAAATGGATCTCTATAGCAAACTAGATAAAATTCCAAGTATTAAAAATACAATTTTAACAATTGGAACATTTGATGGATTACATTTAGGTCACCAAAAAATTTTAAATAAAATTACAAATGAAAGTAAAGAATTAAATTTAAAATCTGTTTTAATAACTTTTGAACCTAAACCTAGTTCAATTTTATTTAATAAAAAGGATGACACTCTAACTCCAAACAAAATTAAAATAAAAAAAATTGAAAAAGCTGGTATTGATATTATTTTGATTTTAAAATTTGATAATAATTTTTCTAAAATTACTGCTGATAAATTTTTAAAAGATTTTATCTTAACATTTAAACCCAAAAAAATCATTATTGGCTATAATCATGGTTTTGGTAAAAATAGAATGGGTAATGTTGAATTTTTAAAATTTAATTCAAAAAAATTTAATTTTGATCTTGAGGTAGTACCAAAAATTAAAAAAAATTTAATCGAATTTAGCAGTACTGAAATAAGAAATAATATTAAAAATGGAAAAATAGATGTAGCATCTAAAATTATTGGTAATAATTACAATTTTTATGCAGAAAGAATATCTGGAAAAGGTTTTGGGAAAAAAATAGGTTTTCCTACTATAAATTTTAAAAATTTATTTAAAAATCAATTAATACCTAAAAATGGTGTTTATTTTACCAAGATAAAACTTTTTGGAGAATATGAAGTTTTCAGTAATAAAGACTTTTATTCAATGACAAATATTGGTTTTAGACCAACAATCAATGATAATATTTTTCAAATGGAAACACATATTATTTCTAACAAAAATATAAAACTTAATAATAATCAATTTAATATTGAGTTTATTAAAAGAATAAGAGATGAAATTAAATTTTCTTCTTTGGATAATTTAAAAGTACAATTAGAAAAAGATAAAAAATTGTGTTTAAAATTTATAAAAGATTTATCTAACTAGATTCAAAATAAAGCATTAACATATGTATGATTATTAGGAGATTAATATGACACTTACAAGTCAAAAAAAGAAAGAATTAGCAAAAAAATATGGTGATAATGAATCTAATGTTGGTTCTATTGAAGTTCAAATTGCAATGCTTACAGAAAGAATTAAATATTTAGAAAGTCATTTTAAAACACATAAAAAGGATAATCATTCTAGAAGAGGTTTAATTTCGTTAGTAAGTAAAAGAAGAAAACTTCTTCAATATATTTCCAGAAGAGATTATACTCAATATCAAGAATTAATTAAAAAATTAAAAATTAGAAGATAGTTAAAAAGAAAGCAGTAAGAAAATGAGTATTAAAAAATCATCAATAGATATAGCGGGTAAAAAATTAACTGTTGAGACAGGTGTTCTTGCAAAACAATCTTCAGGAGCAGTAACAGTTAGGTATGGAGATACATTAGTATTATGCACAGCTAACTCAGCAAGTGAACCTAAAGATGGAATAAATTTTTTTCCACTACAAGTTGAATATAGAGAAAAATTTTACGGTGCTGGAAAAATTCCAGGTGGATATTTTAAAAGAGAGGCAAGACCTTCAGAAAAAGAAATTCTATCAGCAAGATTAACTGATAGACCTATAAGACCATTATTTCCAAAAGATTTTAAATGTGAAACTCAAGTTATAATAAATCTTTTATCTAGTGATCAAGAAAATCCTGGTGATATTTTAGGAACTTTAGGTGCATCTATAGCACTAATGATTTCAGATATTCCATGGAATGGTCCAATTGCATCTTTAAGGCTGGGTTTTATTGATGGAAAAACTATTGTCAATCCAACATTTGAAGAATTAGAAAAAAGTACTCTTGACTTGGTTATGACAGGAACTTCAGATTCAATAATTATGATGGAAGCAGAATCTAAAGAAATATCAGAAGAAGATTTGCTAACAGTTGTTCAATATGGTCATGAAGTAATAAAAGATTTAATTGATTTTCAAATTGATTTTATTAAAGATATTGCGAAAGAAAAAAGAGTAGTTGAAACTGATGAAATTGAAAAGAAACTAATTACTTTCATTAAACCAAAAGTAACAAAAGAATTAAAAATAATTTTCAAAGATTCACCTGACAAGCGACGAACTCTTATTTCAAAATTAAAAGAAAGTATATCAAATGATGTTAAAGATAAATTTTCTGATTTAGATTCAGATCAATTAAAAAAATACATTAAAAACTCTATATCTTTTATAGATGATTCTTTTAAAAATGAAATTAGAAGATTATTGTCCGAAGATAATGTTAGGTCTGATGGTAGAAATTTAGATGAAATTAGACCAATTTCTATGAATCAAAATATTATACCAAGGTCTCATGGAAGTGCTTTATTTACTAGAGGTCAAACTCAAAGTCTTGGTGTTGTTACACTTGGAACAAAAAGCGATGAACAATTTATAGATGATCTAGAACAAGATTTTAAGAAAACATATATGTTGCACTATAATTTCCCCCCATTTAGTGTTGGAGAAGTAGGAAGAATGATGGGAGTAAGTAGAAGGGAGGTTGGTCATGGTAATTTAGCAGAAAGAGCACTAAGATATGTATTACCATCACACAAAGATTTTCCATATACTGTAAGAATAGTTTCTGAAATTTTAGAATCAAACGGTTCTTCATCAATGGCAACAATTTGTTCAGGCTCACTTGCTTTGATGAATGCAGGGGTGCCAATTAAAAGTCATGTTGCAGGAATAAGTGTTGGTTTAATTCAAAATAAAAATAAATCAGTTACATTTATTGATATTCTTGGTTCAGAAGACCATTATGGAGATATGGATTTTAAAATTGCAGGTACTAAGGAAGGAATTACTGCAATTCAAGTTGATCTAAAAATTTCTGGATTATCTATTGATTTAATTAAAGAAACTTTGGATAAAGCTAAAATAGGTAGATTACACATTTTGGAACTAATGAATAATGAAATTCAAAATCCAAATGAAAATTTATCAATTCATGCACCAAAAATTGAACAAATACAAGTTGACCCAAGTAAAATTGGTGCAATTATTGGACCAAGCGGTAAAACAATTAAGGCTATACAATCAGATTATGAATGTGATGTTGAAATTGATGATTCTGGAATAGTAATTATTTCATCAAAAAATCAACAAAATAATACAAAAGCTAAAAATATAATAGAATCAATAATTAGAGACCCTGAAGTTGGAATGATTTTTGAAGGAGAAGTTAAAAGAATTATGAATTTTGGTGCTTTTATTGAATTTTCGCCTGGAAGAGAAGCATTATGCCATATTAGTGAATTAGCTTATCAAAGAACAAACAAAGTAGAAGATGTTCTAAATATTGGTGATAAAGTCAAAGTCAAAATTATAAATGTTGACGACATGAAAAGAATTGATGTCAGCTTAAAAGCTTTAGAGAAACCTCCAGAGGGTTGGGTTGAACCACCGAAAAAAGATAAGAAAAAAAATCAAAATTTTGGTAACCGAAGAAAACCCAACTTTAATAAATAATAAATTTTAAATAATGACTAAAATACCTGTAAGTAGAGGTGTTTCAAAAGTTGAGTACGCTATTCGTGACTTAGTTTTACCTGCTACAAAACTAGAAAATCAAGGTCATAAAATAATAAAGTTAAATATCGGTGATCCGTTAGCTTATCCTAATTTTCCAACACCACCACATATGTTAAATGCTTATGTAGAAGCATTAAATAAACAAAAAAATGGTTATTCCCCATCATATGGAATAGAACCGCTGAGATCAGCTATTGCCGATTTTGAAAAAAATCAAAAAAATGGTGGATGGGATTGCAAACCCTCAGATGTTTATATCACATCAGGCGTTTCAGAAGCTTTATTAATTCTTTTTGCATCTTTTCTTTTTCCAGATGATAAAATACTTACCCCTGGACCATTTTATCCTCCATATGTTTCATATCCACCAATATTTCAAAGTACAGCAATTCAATATAGACTTAAAGAAGATGATAATTGGAAAATTGATTTTGATGATTTAAAAAATAAACTAGATAATAATGTAAAATTATTAAGTATAATTAACCCAAACAATCCAACAGGTAGCATTTTAGAAAAAACTGAAATATTACAATTTATTGAAATTGTTGAAGACTATCCAAATTGTACAATTGTATCTGACGAAATCTATAATAAATTTAATTTTACAAACGAACATATTTCTGTAGCTTCATTATCAAAAAAAACACCGGTTATCACGTTAAATGGTATTTCTAAGGGTTATTTTGCCCCAGGCTGGAGAATTGGATATATTGCAATTCATGACCCCGAAAATAAATTAGAGTATGTTAGAGATGGAATTGAAAAACTTTTAAGAGGACGATTGTCAGCACCAACACCTGCTCAACATGGTTTCTTAGCAGCTTTAACGGAAGGTGATGAGTGGAGGGATGAGTATAATAAAAAATTAATAAAACAAAGAAATTATTGCGTTGAAAGAATTAACGACATTAATGGTCTAAGTGTTAAAAAACCTAAAGGTGCATTTTATATTTTTCCGAAAATTGAAGACAATCCATACGAAAATGATAAAGAGTTTGTTCTTAAATTTCTTGAACAAGAAAAAGTTCTTTTAGTTCATGGATCAGGTTTTAGTAAAGACTATGGAAAAGAACATGTAAGAATAGTATATCTACCAGATATAAAAATATTAGAAATAGCTTTTGATAAGTTAAAGTCTTTTATGAAGTAAAATCATTAATTACCTTTTAAATCGGCTTGCATTAATTATCATAAAGTAATACTTTATATGATGGTTGAATCAAATATTACTAAACTTTATTATTCAATAAGCGAAGTAAGTAAAATTACAAATTTAAAACAATATGTATTAAGATATTGGGAAACAGAGTTTCCAAGCTTAAAACCAAAAAAAAATTCAGCTGGAAATAGAAGTTATAAACAAACAGATATTGATTTAATAAAAAAAATCAAATATTTACTTTATAAGAAAAAATATACAATCGATGGTGCAAGAGAAGAATTAACTAATAAAGAAAATATTAACATAAATAGTAAATCAAACAATGAAGAATATAAAAAATTATTAGACGAAGTGTTGTTTGAGTTAAAAGATTTATTAAAAAAAATTGATTAAATAAACGGAGCGTGGCGCAGTTTGGTAGCGCACACCGCTGGGGGTGGTGGGGTCGCAAGTTCAAATCTTGTCGCTCCGACTCATTTTGTTTTCTTTTACTTGAATGTAAAATTCTTGAAATTTAAATTAATATATATGAAATCAAAAATTAATATTCAACTTTTTACGATAATTTTATTTATTATAGTTGGTTGCATGTCGAGAATTATTCCTCATGCTCCAAACTTTACTCCAATAGGCGCTATTTGCTTATTTGGTGCTTCTCATTTTACGAAAAAAACTTATGCGTTTTTAGTCCCCATTATAATTATTTTTTTTAGTGACTTAGTCATTAATAATGTTATATATACTAATTCATCATTTATATTTTTTTATAATGGTTTTTATTGGCAATATATTAGCTATATATTAATTATTTTAATGTCGGTTATTTTCTTAAAACCTAAAATTTCCATATTTAGTATTGGATTAAATTCAGTAGCTTCATCATTAATTTTCTTTATAATTTCTAATTTTGGTGTTTGGATTGGTAGTGGTATGTATCCTCTAAATTTTATTGGTTTTATTTCATGCTACGTTAACGCTTTACCTTTCTATTATAACACCTTAATTAGTTTTCTATTATACTCTTATTTATTAATTGGAGCCTTTTACTTGATACAAAGAAAATATAATTCAATCAAACCGATGCACCTCTCATATGTTTAAAACAATAATAATTTTTATTATAAGCTTTATTTTTTCAACAATAAATGCATCATCTATTAATGTTCCTTATACTCAATTAACACTTAAAAATGGTTTAAATGTAATTTTACATGAAGATCATTCGCTTCCATTGATTTCAGTTAATATATGGTATCATGTAGGTTCTTCTAGTGAAAAGACTGGGAGAACTGGTTTTGCACATTTATTTGAACATATACTTTTTGAAAAATCAACAAATGTTCCCGAAGGAAAATTTATACAATGGATTGAATCAAGAGGTGGTAGATTCAATGGTTCAACTACACAAGATAGAACAAATTATTTTGAAGACATTCCATCAAACTCTCTAGAATTAGCTCTATTTTTAGAATCTGATAGAATGGGTTTTATGCTTGACGTAGTTACTCCAGAACTTGTAGATGGTCAAAGAGAAGTTGTTAAAAATGAAAGAAGGCAAAGATATGAAAATCAACCATATGGAAGTTTAAGACTTGCTTTACCCTCTCTTTTGTATGATGAATCTCATCCATATAGTTGGCCAGTAATTGGCTCAATGGATGATTTAAATGCAGCCTCAGATGATGATGTTATTAATTTTTACAATAATTTTTATGCTCCAAGCAATGCAAGCATGGTTATAGCTGGTGATTTTGATACAAAAAAAACAATCAAATTAATTAAACATTGGTTTTCGGATGTTCCAGCTGGGAATGATCCTCCAAAAATTTCCCATCCAAAACCTTTTTTATCAAATGATAAAAGGGTTTATTTTGAAGACAAAGTTAATCTACCATTAATTCACATTTCTTGGCTTACACCACCTTTTTTTAAGGATGGAGATGCTGAATTAGATATACTTGCAAATATTTTGGGTGGTGGTAAAAATTCAAGACTTTATAAAAGATTGGTATATGAAGAACAAATAGTTCAAAATATTTCTGTTTATCAATCATCTCAAAAATTGTCATCTACTTTTAATATCCAAGCATTCGTTAAGCCCGGTGTCTCACTTGATGAAGTTGAATTAAAAATTTATGAAGAAATAAATAAAATATTTAATGAAAATCCCTCTCTAAGAGAAGTTCAAAGAGGTGTCAATCAATTTGAAGCTTATTTTATTAGATCTATGGAAATGAATACTGGATATAGTGGAAAGGCCGATGCATTAAATAGATACTATTTTTATACAGGTGAACCAAATTATTTCAATCAAGATTTAAATAGATATTTGCAAATTAAACCAGAAGATATTTCGTTGGTTGCTAAAGAATATTTATCTAAGAATAAAGTTACAGTTTCAATTGTTCCTGAAGGTCAAAAACAAATAGCATTAAAAAATTCTAATGAAATCACACCTAAATAAATTTATAGTATTTTTTTTATTATTTTTAATATCTTGTCAACCTAAACTTCCTGACAGAACCAGTCCTCCAGAGTCAACAGCTATTAATGAATTAAAACTACCGAATATTTCAAATTTTACACTTTCAAATGATATTCCAGTCTTTCTAATGGAAAAACATGATGTACCTATTGTGCAATTTATTATTCAAATAAATTCTGGGACCTATAATGATCCCAAAGATAAAGTAGGTCTTTCTTCTTTTACCGCATCTCTTCTAGATGAAGGTGCAGGAGGTTTATCTTCTTTAGAACTTGCTGATGAAATTGATTATTTAGGTGCAAATTTATCATCCGTTTCTAATAGATATTCAACTTGGATTTCATTGAATATTCCAAAATCAAAATTAAATGAAGGTTTAAATTTGCTTTATTCAACAGTTGTTAATCCAAACCTTGATCTTGTTGAACTAAATAGACTAAAAGAAAAATCTTTGACGTCACTTTTCCAAGAAAAATCTCAACCAAATGCGATTGCTAGAAGGTTATTTAATTTTGTTTTATATAAGGATCATCCTTTTGGTTTTTCATTAACTGAATCATCTATTAAGAATATAAATATAAATGATATTAAAAAATATCACTCAGATTTTTACAGACCGAATAATGCCAAATTTTTTATTGCTGGAGATATTACTGAGTCTGAAGCAACAAAATCTTTAGAATCTTTATTTTTAAATTGGGAAAAATCAATTATTCCTGATTCAAAACCTATTGAAGAATATCATGAATTAAATGGTGTTAAAATTTTTCTAGTTGATAAACCTGAAGCTGCTCAATCCATAATCAGAATTGGTCATTTTTCTGAAAGCCGTGAAAGCCCTGATTATTTCCCAATTACTATTATGAATACTATTCTTGGAGGTTCATTTACATCAAGACTTAATTATAATTTAAGAGAAAAAAATGGCTTTACTTATGGAGCGCGCTCATATTTTATTATGGGTAAAGACAAAGGACCATTCATTGCTCTATCATCAGTTCAAACTAACGCAACTGCACAAAGTATTACTGAATTTTTTAATGAATTTAAAAAAATCAAAGAAAACGTAACTAACGAAGAAGTATTAGGAGCTAAAAATTATTTGGCACTTGGTTATCCCAACAATTTTGAATCAATATCAGATTATGCATCTCAATTAGCATTACTAATAAACTTAAATCTTCCATTAGATAGCTTCAATAAATATACTTCTAATATTAATAATGTAACAAAAGACCAAATAATTAATAGTTCAATAAAATACATCGATACTAATAATATTATAATTACCATAGTAGGAGATAAAAAAGAAATCCTTCAAGATATTAAAGATCTTAAGATTGGTAAAATAAATGAGTTAACAATTGAAGAAATATTTTATGAAAATTAAATTTATATTCAAATGTCAGAAATTATTTCGGTAATAAATCAACTAGATTTTAATCTTTTATTTTTTTTTAATTCAACATTATCTAATCCCTTTTTTAATTATTTTTTTCCTTTAATAACCAACGCCAAAAATTGGATTTATATAATATTGTTATTTTATGCAATTTTAATTTTTAAATATCCTAAAAAAGGATTGTTGACGTTTTCATTAACCTTAATTACCGTCATTATCACTGATGCAATTTCTGCTCAATTATTAAAACCTTATTTTTCAAGGATTAGACCATCTCACGAATTATATGAAAATATAAATTTATTAATTGGAAAAGGAGGAATTTATAGTTTCCCTTCAAATCATGCTGCAAACACTATGGCATTAACGTTTACAACTAGTTTTTTTTTTAAAAAATCATTTAAATACTTGTTTACAATTTCTTTATTAATTGGTTTTAGTAGAATTTATGTAGGTGTGCACTATCCTTTTGATGTGTTTTTTGGATTTATTTTTGGTTTAATAATATCAAAATCTATTTTACATTTTTTCTCTGAATTAAAAATATACTTTATTAAACCCAGAATAATACATGAAGATCAATTATGATTTTAAAAATTTTATTCCTTAAAATGTTATTAATCTCATTATTATTTTCTAATAAATATAATTTTAATGACAATGTTAAAGAAGGTTTAAAGTATTTAAGAATAGAATTTTCAGATAATAAAGAACCAACATTAGAAGAAAATAATAATAAAATTTTTCAAATTACAATAAATCCAAGAAGAAATAACTATGAAGAAGCAGTTATGATGACTTTTTCTTGTATTGGAAAGATAATTAATCGAAGATTATTATTAAATACTAATAATGAAAATATATTTATTCCATCAATAGTTATTGTTCATTGCAATGTTCCTATCGGAAGAAATGGCACATATTTTAAAACCTCATCTACATTCATTATACTTGATAGCTTTATAACTGGTGCTATAAATGCATCTACATTTTGGAATGAAATAATTTTAACAACAGAATATTTATCTAATGAGCTGTATTTAAACAAGGATCCTTCTTTTTTTAGAGAGAATGTAGAATATGAAAATTTAATTGCATCTAGAATAGCAATTGAAAATAAAAATAATCCAAACTCTGCAAACTTAATTTCAATGGCATTAAAATCTAAATATATCCCAGGATTACAGGGTCAATTAGAGTCGATGCTAATGAAACACATGAAATCAAAACATTCAAAATTAATGAATGATGTATTAGGCTCATCACCCTCTGATGAACAACTATTAAGATTGGGTAAATTAATTTTTATTCATATTCAAAAACCAATAAATGAATTAGAAGAAATTCATACCATGGACTCGATAAGATTCTTGTGGAATGGTGGTAAATATCCAATTGCAATAAACGATTTTTATTTAAGAAATTCTAATAATTAATAGTTTTATATTACTTAAATTAACATAAATAACATGCTATATTTAATTATGAGTAAAATAAAAAAATATTATTTATATATAATTTCAGGAATTTTATTTTTTGGAATTGTATACAATACACCAAATTCAAACAAAAAAGAAGAAAAGAATATGAATAAAACAGTTAAAACTGATAAAGAATGGAAAGATTGTCTTACTCCAGAAGAATACAAAATACTAAGAGAAAAAGGAACAGAGATGGCTTTTACCGGAAAATATTACAAACATAAAGAAGAAGGTGTGTATATATGTGCTGGTTGTGGAGATAATTTGTTTTCCTCTAAAACAAAATATGATTCTGGTACTGGATGGCCTAGTTTTTGGGAACCTATTTCTGGGGATAAAATTAAAGAAGAAATAGATAAATCATTACCATTCGTAAGAACTGAAATCCTTTGTAATAATTGCGGTGGTCATCTAGGACATGTTTTCAACGATGGTCCAAATCCTACTGGTCTTAGATATTGTATTAATTCAGTTAGCCTAGATTTTAAACCCAAAGAAGATAAATAATATAAAACGATATAAAAATTTCTATTTAAAATGAAAGAAATTTTAATCCTTGTTCCAAACTACAATGGCGAAAATAACATATTAAAAATTTTTCAAAAAATAAATGATTTAAACTTAAACAATATAAAAATATTATTTATTGATGATGGTAGCAATGATAAGTCCTTGCAAATTTTAAAAAACAATAATATTGAACATATATTTCACAAAAATAATAAGGGTAAAGGTGAAGCAATAAAATCTGGTATAGATCATGCCTTTAAGAATAAATTTAAATGGATTATAACTATTGACTCTGACCTGCAACATTCACCAAATAAAATTCAAGATTTTATAAACTTGCGTAATAAGAAAACGATAATTCTCGGATGGAGAAAAAGTAAAAAAAATATGCCGATTTTGAGAATATTTTCAAATGTAATAACAAGTCTATTGATTTCACTACGAACAAAAACAAAAATACTTGATAGTCAATGTGGCTTTAGAATGTTTCCTGTTAATGTAATAAATGATTTTAAATGTGTTGAATCAGGATTCCAGTATGAGAGTGAATTTTTAATTAGAGCAGTCATGAATGGTTATAAAATAAATCATGTTCAAATTCCAACAATTTATAATAATGAAAAATCATCTATGAGAAATGTTCCCGATACATTTAAATTTATAACGATGTATTTAAAAAGTTTTTTCTGGTAAATGTTTAATTTTGTTAATAAATCTTTTGATTGGGTTATTAAGTGGGCTAATTCAAAATATTCACTATTAGCTTTAATAATTTTTTCTTTTTTAGAATCGTCAATTTCTCCTTTTCCCATTGATTTTTTATTAACCGCAATGTGTATAAGCAATCCTAGAATGTCATTTGTTTATGCTTCTTTAGCATCTTTATTTTCAGTTTTAGGCGGAATTTTCTCATATGTAATAGGTTATTTATTTATGGAGTCAATTGGATTGTTCATAATTAATTTTTATGGATATGGAATTGAATTTGAATCAATAAGCTCCTCATTTAGAAATTATAATTTTATTGCAACATTAATTTCAGCTTTCTCACCAGTACCTTATAAAGTTTTTGCTATTGGTGCAGGAGCTGTTTCAGCAGATTTTATTGAATTTCTTGTTGCATCTGCTTTAGGAAGATCGGCAAGATTTCTATTAAATGCATTCTTGTTTTATGTTTATGGTGAAAAACTTAAAATTTATATTGATAATAATAAAATTTTATTAACAATAATATTCATTATATTTTTAATTTTGGGGATAATTTTAATTGGGGTATTTTTTTAAAATGGATCATAAATACGAACATTTATCAATAGAAAAAAAATGGCAGAAAATTTGGGATGATAATAAAACCTTTAAATCCTATGACTCATCAAAAAAGGAAAAGTATTATATACTTGATATGTTTCCTTATCCATCTGGTAAAGGTTTGCATGTTGGGCATCCATTAGGATATACAGCAACAGATGTAATTTCAAGATATAAAAGAATGAAAGGTTTTAATGTTTTACATCCTATGGGATGGGATGCTTTTGGATTACCTGCCGAACAATATGCATTAAAAACAGGAACTCATCCCTCAATAACAACTAAAAATAATATAGATAATTTTAAGAAACAGATAAAAAACATAGGTTTATCATATGATTGGGATAGAGAAATTAATACAACAGATAAACATTATTATAAATGGACACAGTGGATTTTTCTGAAACTTTATGAAAAAGGTTTAGCTTATGAGTCAGAAGTTCCAGTTAACTGGTGTCCTGAACTAGGCACAGTTTTAGCTAACGAAGAAGTTATAAATGGTAAATCTGAAAGAGGAGATCATCCTGTTTTTAGAGTTCCAATGAAGCAATGGATGTTAAAAATTACTGATTATGCAGAAAAACTACTTGAAGGGTTAGATGATTTAGATTGGCCAAAAGGTATTAAAGATTTGCAAAAAAATTGGATAGGAAAATCAAAAGGTGCTCACATATCTTTTCAATTACCATCAATTAATGAAAAAATTGACGTTTTTACCACTAGACCTGATACAATTTTTGGAGCAACTTATCTTGTGCTTGCGCCTGAGCATCCTCTAGTAAACTTTCTTTTGGAAAATGATTATAAAGACAAAGTTAGAAATTACTGTGATACAGCATCGAGAAAATCTGAATTATCAAGGACAGAATTAGATCAGGAAAATAAAACTGGTGTTTTTTTAGGTTCTTATGCCATAAATCCAGTTAATGATAAAAAAATACCAATTTGGATATCTGATTATGTTATCATGAGCTATGGATCAGGAGCAATAATGGCTGTTCCTGCACATGATCAGAGAGATTATGATTTTGCAAAAAAATTCAAGCTTGAAATTATTGAAACTGTAAAAAAACCAAAAAAATTTAAGGGTGAAGCATACTCAGATGAAGGTGAAATAATCAATAGCAGTTTTTTAGATGGGTTAAATACAAAAGCGGGTAAGATTGCAATAATTGAGTGGTTGGAGAAAAATAATAAAGGTAAATCTACAATCCAATATAAAATGAGGGATTG
>CENP01449897.1_pt1 | contig 20454 bp, 19 predicted proteins | sample 361281 | NCBI WGS metagenome assembly CENP01 (sample SAMEA2591122, study PRJEB7988) | marine metagenome | biome: marine biome (ENVO:00000447); feature: deep chlorophyll maximum layer (ENVO:xxxxxxxx); material: saline water (ENVO:00002010), including plankton (ENVO:xxxxxxxx) | depth 70 m | reverse complement strand
GTAGATCTATATTTTTCAAAAATTAAATAGTCAAAAAAACTCCTAAGTCCAGAAATTCTTCTGGCTTGAGTATGTTCGCTTAATGTCTTAGCTGTCTCATAGATATATTTTTTAACTGTTTCTTGCTTACAGTTAAGGGGTGTTTCATTAATTTTTTGAGTGTAAAGAAAATCCATAAAAGAACTAATATCTAAACTGTAATTTTTTATTGAATTTTCTGAAAGCCCCCTTTCTATCTTGAGATACATTCTAAAATTATCCAGAGCTTTTTGCCAATTCATAATTTTTATTTTTATGTCAATAATTTGAATTTACATACATTTACTAAAATAATAAAAATGAAAATCAGCATTATTAATGGACCTAATTTAAATCTATTGGGTACAAGAGAACCAAACCTTTACGGAGATCAAACATTTGATGAATATTATTTGAATTTAAAAAAAAGATATTCAAATATAGAGTTTGATTTTTTCCAATCTAATGTTGAAGGTGAATTGATAAATCGTTTACATGAAGTTGGATTTACTTCTGACATAATCTTACTAAATGCGGGCGGTTATACCCATACATCTGTTGCTATAGGGGATGCCATTAAGAGTATAGATTCTTCAGTTATCGAAATTCATATTACAAACACCTTTGCCAGAGAAGATTTTAGACATATCTCTTACATAACACCAGTTGTAAAGGGTTTAATTGTTGGTTTTGGGTTTCATTCATATCAAATGGCTATTGAAAGTGTATTAAATTAAATTACGAATCAGTATACTTACAAAATAACAAACCAATTTAAGCACATCCAAAATTGGTGTTTTGATGATTTATATAATAATGATTCATTCCTATAGTCTATACCAAATTCTAATTTACTTTGTTCTGAAAACTTAAAACCCAAAAGAGGTGAGGACCGAAAATCTAGATTATATTTTTTATTTTCATAATAGTTGAGAAATTCGTTGTTTAGTTTTAGATACCATTCGTCATTGTCAACTGATCTTCCGTTTATAGGAAATTCAATTGTTGCCCTGTATCGAAATCTGATCTCAATGGGTGTATTTATTTTTATTGTTTGATCAAGTAAAAAACGTTGAGCAATTCTAAAAAAAGAATGCTGATCAACTAATGTTAATTGCTGAATATATCTCCTTTTAAAATATTTTTCACCTGAACGAAAAAGTAACCCTCCCGCCAAAGAATTACTCAGACCTATTCGTTTCGAAAAAATGACACTATAATCAGTATTAATATTTTGAAACTTAAGAGAATTTTCAAATTCCCTTTCGAATTCGTAGAATTTATTTCGTGATTCAATTTTTAGATTAAGTCGCCATTTTTCGGATAAAGCCTTATTAATATTTAATTGTGGTAAGCCACCAAAAGTTTTATTTTGTGAAAAAATTAAGTTATTGAACAAAATGAATAGAGTTGAAACCCCTAATTTGAAGTTAGTATTCAAGATTATCGGTATTCTTCATCATTATAATTGCTTTATTTTCAAATTTTCCTTCATTGGAAAATAAATATTCTATCATTTGAAATTTTTTATTTTCTTTTCCTTTTAAAACAATCTCATATTTTTTTGTTAATCCCTGTTTTAATTCTCTATCCTTTATGATTTTGATTAAGTTTTCTGGTTTTCCAGTAAACTGAATCTGTACTTTGATAATTTTCTTTTTTTGGTATACCCTTTTTAAATAAAGCTCTATATTTTTTTTTGCAAGCTCAGGAATATTTTTCCAATTAATTTCAATTTCTACATCTTCAATAATTCCTACTGAATCAAATTCGATACTAAAATTTAAATTGTCATGAGAAGTTTTTGCTTCGTAGGTGTATTTGCTTAAACCTTCCTCTTTGTACCATTTTATTTTATTTTTGAAAGCAACTGTGTTAAGATATGATTTTATATTATCGGGAATCTCATCATTTTTAATGCGGTACTCTTTTTCGTATTTAACTTGAGAAAAAACACAGTTAAAATAAAAACATGAAAAGCATAAAATATATGAAAACAGTTTCATAATATTAAATTCAAATAATATAAGGCTCCAAACAAGAAAGTAATTGTTTTAAAGCTATAAAAAAATTAGTTTAATAGAGATTAAATTTATATGTGAATTACCTCATCATATGCATCTGCTACAGCTTCCATAACTGCTTCACTCATAGTAGGGTGCGGATGTACAGTTTTTAAAACTTCATGACCTGTTGTTTCTAATTTTCTTCCAATCACCGCTTCAGCAATCATATCTGTAACACCAGAACCAATCATGTGACAACCAAGCCATTCCCCATATTTTGCATCAAATATAACTTTGACAAATCCGTCTGGATTACCTCCTGCTTGTGCTTTTCCCGATGCGGAAAAAGGAAATTTTCCAACCTTTATTTCATATCCTTTTTCCTTTGCCTGAGCTTCAGTTAAACCAACAGAAGCAACTTCTGGAGTGCAGTAAGTACATCCTGGTATATTTCCGTAATCCAATGGCTCCAAATTATGTCCTGCAATTTTTTCAACACATAATATACCCTCCGCAGAAGCAACATGTGCTAATGATTGCCCCCTTGTTACGTCACCAATCGCATAATACCCAGGTAAATTTGTTTGGTAAAAATCATTAACCATAATTTTGTCGTTATCAGTTGCAATTCCAACATCTTCAAGTCCTATATTTTCAATATTGGTCTTAATTCCAACAGCGGAAAGAACAATGTCAGCAGTATGAATTTCATCTTTGCTTTTAGTTTTTATAGTAACATTAACAGATTTATTATTGGTTTCAACTTTTTTTACCTCAGCATTTGTTAGAATTTTAATCCCACTCTTTTTAAAAGAACGCTCTAATTGTTTTGAAATCTCCTCATCTTCGAGTGGTAGAATTCGTTCAAGGTATTCCACAATAATGACCTCTGTACCCATAGTATTATAGAAGTATGCAAATTCAATACCAATAGCTCCAGAACCGACAACGATTAGTTTTTTAGGTTGTTTATCTAAGGTCATTGCTTTTCGATAACCAATTATATTTTTACCGTTTTGCGGTATTGAAGGCAATTCACGTGATCTTGAACCAGTTGCAATAATAATATGCTTGGCTCCGTATTCTTCAGTTTTATTGCCATTTGAAACACTTACTTTTTTTCCTGGGAGAACTTTTCCATGTCCAGTAATGATATCAATTTTATTTTTTTTCATCAAAAATTGGACCCCTTTACTCATTCCTTCCGCTACTTCTCTGCTTCGATTAATTACTGATTTAAAATCTTTATCGTATTCTTTGATTGTAAGGCCATAATCTTTGGCGTGTTTTAAATAATCAAAAACTTGAGCGGATTTCAACAAAGCTTTTGTTGGAATACAACCCCAATTTAAACAAACACCTCCAAGACTTTCTTTTTCAACTATTGCAGTTTTATAACCCAGCTGTGAAGCACGAATTGCAGTAACATAGCCACCAGGACCGCTACCTATAATTATGATATCATATCCATTCATTTAGTTTCATTTAAAAACGATTACAAATTTACAAAATATGGGTAATAAATTTTTTAAAATTTATTTTTTTCAGAAAAAGAAATACTAGCGGAATTCACACAATACCTCTTCCCAGATGAGGTAGGGCCGTCTTCAAATACATGTCCCTGGTGCCCACCACAATTAGCACAAACTATTTCAATACGCCTCATCCCATGGCTTGAATCTTCAATATAATTTATTGCACCAGGAAAAGCCATATCATAACTTGGCCAACCACATTGACTGTCAAATTTATTTTCAGATTTATATAGTGGGGCGTCGCAACCCCTACATTTATATATTCCCTTCTTAAAATGATTGTTGTATTTACCACTGAAAGGACGTTCGGTTCCCTTTTCCCTTAAAATATGAAATTCATTGGGTGTCAATTCTTTTCTCCAATCTGCTTCAGATTTTGAAATAGGATATTTTTTTGAGTTACTCAATTGAAGGAATAAAAATTAATGCAGCAGAATTTATACAGTGTCTCTGTCCTGTTGTATTTTTTGGTCCATCATTAAACATGTGTCCTAAGTGTCCCCCACATTTGTTACATTTCAGTTCTGATCTTGGATAACCAATTTTGTAATCCACATCATATTCTAAATTCTCTTCAATTCCTCTATCAAAAGATGGCCAACCAGAACCTGATTCATATTTATATTTGGACTCATACAATGGCGCTTTACATCCTGCACAAACATATAAACCCTCATTTTTATTGTAATTTAAAACACCAGTGAATGCTCTTTCAGTACCTGCTTCTCTAAGAACATAATATGACATTTTTGATAACTCAGATCTCCATTCATTCTCACTTTTGGCAACAATATATTCTTTTCCATGTTTGTTATTACTTTGGGATTTAGCATTACACGATACTAAAGAAATTAAGAGAAATAAGATGCGAATTTTTTTCATATAAATTTTTGTAAAAATAATGAATCTTTTTTTAGTCATAAAATTATAAATTGAAACTAAACTTTATTGTTGTTCTCAATATAATGTTATAGTATTTTGTTACTTTGGCAATTCAAAACAGGCAAATGATGAGTACGAAAACTCCTTTGAAAAAGGGGAGCACTAAACTTATAAACGCTTGGGCGTTTTATGATTGGGCTAATTCAGTTTATTCTCTTGTGATATCATCGGCTATTTTTCCAATTTATTATGGTGCGATTTTTTCTGACATAAACACAATAAATATTCTAGGATATCAGATAAAAAATACAGCAGTGATAAGTTTTTTGACTGCTATTGCTTTTTTACTCATTGCTATTTTATCACCGATTTTATCAGGAATTGCTGATTATATAGGTAATAAAAAAAAATTTATGAAAATTTTTGTTTATCTGGGCTCTTTGTCTTGTATAGGATTGTATTGGTTTGAATTAGAAACTATATATTTAGGTTTGATTTTCTATTTCCTAGCATTGATAGGTTTATGGTCAAGCTTAGTTTTCTATAATTCCTATCTACCCGACATAGCATACCCTGAACAACAGGATAGAGCGAGTGCTAGAGGGTTTTCCTTCGGATATGTAGGAAGTGTAATATTATTACTTGCTAATTTAACTATGATAATGCTACCTGATTTATTTGGAATAGAGGGAAGCGAAGCAGATGCTGCAATTAAAGCAATGAAATATTCTTTTGTTTCTGTTGGAATTTGGTGGGCTTTATTTAGCCAATATTCTTTTTATTTTTTGCCCAAAAGTAACCATAAGTCAAAAATAACAAAGGACATACTATTAAACGGTTACAGAAAACTTAAATCTGTTTTTATTCAACTAAAAAATCTTTCAAGATTAAAGAGATTTTTACCTGCTTTTTTTCTCTACAGCATGGCTTTACAGACCGTTTTATTAGTGGCAGCCTATTTTGGCGAAGAAGAAATTGCATGGGTAGACTCAAATCAAAAAACAATAGGTTTAATTGTAAGTATTTTATTAATTCAAATCGTTGCAATTTTTGGAGCAATTTTGACTGCAAGAGCTTCTGAAAGATATGGAAACATTAGAGTATTAATTGCTATAAATATTATTTGGGTTATTTTGTGTATCGTAGCTTATAATATAAAAACACCGTTTCAATTTTATTCTATCGCCGGATTAGTAGGTATGGTGATGGGTGGACTACAATCATTATCTAGATCTACGTATTCAAAACTATTACCAAATACTTTAGATACAACTTCATTTTTTAGTTTTTATGATGTAACAGAAAAAATAGGAATTGTGATTGGAATGGTATGTTTCGGACTAGTCGACCAAATATCAGGAAGCATGAGAAATGGAATTTTATTTTTTATTTTATTTTTTGTGTTGGGCGCTTTAATGTTGGCTAGAATACCAAAGAATTAAGGAAGGTTTAAAAACAAAAATATGGCAGAGATTATCTTATAGTTTTTGACTTTATTTAGTCTTAATAATTAAAAACCAAATATTCAAGTAGAATTTTAAAAAATCTTGAATGGCACAACTATTGACATTATTATTATAATTAACAGTAATAATCAAAATATTTGTTTGTTATTTGATATTTAGCCAAATCACAATCAAAATATGACAAAATGACTTATATAATCTGATGGCCCAATCTTTTTTAAACAACTTGGACAGTTTGTCGCTCCGCGATATTGAATCAGAAGCAGATTTAATACCTTTAATGACTACCGAAGACGAGGAAGCACTAGAAAGTGAATCATTACCTGAAATTGTTCCAATCTTACCTTTACGAAATACTGTTTTATTCCCTGGCGTTGTAATACCAATTACTGCCGGAAGAGACAAATCAATAAAGCTTATTAAAGATGCAAATACCTCCAACAAAATTATTGGTGTAGTGGCACAACAAAATGAGTCTGTTGAAAATCCAAATATAGAGGACATTCACAGAATAGGAACGGTTGCACAAATTTTGAGAGTTTTAAAAATGCCAGATGGAAATACAACCATTATAATACAAGGAAAGAAGCGTTTTAAAATTAAAAGTATTGTTGAGGAGAGACCTTACATGAAAGCATCAATTGAATCTATAAAGGAAAGTTTTTTAAAAAAAAATGATAAAAAATTTACTGCGACAATTGATTCGATTAAGGATTTAGCATTACAAATAATAAATGAAAATCCAAATATTCCCTCTGAAGCATCTTTTGCTATAAAAAATATACAAACTCCTTCATTTTTGATAAATTTTGTTGCATCCAACATGAATGTTGGTGTATCTGATAAACAAAAAATTCTTTCGGAATTAGATTTGTATCAAAGAGCAACAATGTGCTTAAAGCACATGAACGAAGAGTACCAAAAGTTGGCTTTGAAAAATGACATACAATCTCGTGTTCGTTCAGAAATTGATTCCCAACAACGAGAATATTATTTACATCAACAAATGAAAACTATCCAAGAGGAATTGGGCGGTGTTTCATATGAGGAAGAGGTTGAAGAAATGAAAAGTAAAGCCAAGAATAAAAAATGGAATATTGATGTAAAGAACCATTTTGACAAGGAGTTAATTAAAATGCAGAGAATGAATCCTCAAGTTGCTGAATATTCAATACAAAGAAATTATATGGATTTATTTTTAGACCTTCCTTGGAATGAATTTTCGGAAGACAATTTTGATTTAAAACGAGCTGAAAAAATTCTTAATAGAGATCACTTTGGTCTAGAAGAAGTCAAAAAAAGAGTGATTGAATACCTAGCAGTTTTAAAACTTAGAAATGATATGAAATCACCAATTCTATGTTTGTTTGGGCCGCCTGGTGTTGGAAAAACATCTTTGGGTAAGTCAATTTCTGAAGCACTTGGAAGAAAATATGTTCGTGTTTCACTCGGTGGCATGAGAGATGAAGCAGAAATAAGAGGACACAGAAAAACATATATAGGTGCTCTTCCTGGAAGGATTTTACAAAGTTTAAAAAAGGCAGGTACCTCAAATCCTGTCTTTGTATTAGACGAGATTGACAAAATATCTTCTAGTTTTCAGGGAGATCCTGCTTCAGCTTTACTAGAGGTCTTAGATCCTGAGCAAAATGGAGATTTTTATGATAATTTTTTAGAAATGGGTTATGATCTTTCAAAAGTTATGTTTATTGCTACAGCAAATAGTCTAGAACCAATTAGCAGTGCATTAAGGGATAGAATGGAAATGATAAATGTAAGTGGTTATACTATTGAAGAAAAAACCTCTATTGCACAAAAATTTTTATTACCTAAGCAACTCAAGGAGCATGGTATGGAAAAAAAACATCTTAAATTGAAAAGGTCTGTTTTGGAAAAAATTACTGAAGGTTATACCAGAGAGTCTGGAGTTAGAGGATTGGAGAAGCAAGTTGCTAAGGCAGTTCGTTTTGCAGCAAAGTCTTTAGCTATGGAACAAGATTACAAAAAAAACCCTGATATTCAAGATTTGTTTAAAATTTTAGGACCCAAAAAAGTGCATAGAGATTTTTATGAAAATAATCTTGTAGCAGGAGTTGTTACTGGGCTTGCTTGGACTGCTGTAGGTGGAGATATACTTTTCATCGAATCCGCTATATCCTCAGGTAAAGGTAATCTCACAATAACCGGTAACCTAGGCAAAATTATGAAGGAATCAGCAACAATAGCAATGGAATATATCAAAGCTAATGCAAGTGAATTAGGTATTTCAAAATTTAATTTTGATAATTACAACTATCATATACATGTCCCAGAGGGTGCAACCCCAAAAGATGGTCCTAGTGCAGGAATTACCATGTTAACGTCCTTAGTTTCTTTACTCACTCAAAAGCGAGTAAAAAAGAATTTAGCGATGACTGGCGAAATAACTCTTAGAGGGAAAGTTCTTCCAGTTGGAGGAATCAAAGAAAAAATTCTTGCTGCTAAGCGATCAAAAATTAAGGAGATAATATTATGCGAAGAAAATAAAAAGGATATCGAAGAAATTCACGAGAGTTATTTGAAAGGACTCAAATTTTATTTTATTAAGGAGATGAAAGAAGTAATTGAAATTTCAGTAACTAATCAAATCGTGAAAGGAGCAAAAAATTTTACAACAAGTAAGAAGCCGTAAAAATATTATGGTAAATTACGAAAAAATCATAATCACTCTCGATGGTTCTGCTGCTACAGGGAAAAGCTCTCTAGCAAAACGCCTATCAAATAATTTAGGATATATTCACATTGACACGGGTTCAATGTATAGAGCTGCAACACTTTTTGCATTAAGATTAGACCCTGATAGAATATTGAGGCCGGAGATATTAATTAAATATTTGTCTGAAATAAAAATTGAGTTTAAAAATATTAATAGAGAAGAAACAATTTTCCTTAACAACGAAGATGTGAGTCAAGAAATACGTGAGACTTACGTGACAAATGAAGTTAGTAATGTGGCAAAAATACCAGAGCTCCGCACATATTTAGTAAACAAGCAAAAAGAATTAGGAAAATACAAAGGTGTTGTTATGGATGGGAGAGATATTGGAACAATTGTCTTTCCTGACGCAGAATGTAAGTTTTTTCTTAGAGCTAATGTTGAAGTTAGAGCAAAAAGAAGATATTTAGAACAATTAAAATCGGGAAATAAACAGACTTATAAAGAGGTGCTAGATAATATAATCACAAGAGATAGATTAGACACAAAAAGAGCAATTAGCCCACTTAAAAAGGCAGCTGACGCTATCGAAATTGATGTTAGCAATATTTCATTAGATGAGGTTTTCAATAAATTGTTGAATCACATAAAAAAAATAAATAATATTAAAATCAATAAAAAAAGTGATATTATTTGAAGTTCAAACCATTACTAGTATATTTGCAGGCTTTTAATTAGTTTGGAAAACCGAAAGCAATTAATATTTTCAAAAACCACTTCTACCCAGGTAATTTAAGGTTTCCCCCACAGGTAGAATACAAAAAAAAGAAAATGGCTAATAAATCTATTGACGATAAGGCTGACAAAAACACAACAGCTAAACCAACTCCAGCAAAAAAAACAACTATTAAATCAGTCACTTCAAAAAAGACCACAACTAAAAAGACAGCAGCCAAATCAAGTTCAGCGAAAAAGGTAACTAATAAAGTAGCTACTTCAAAGAAAACAAATACTAAAGCAGCTACCCCCAAAAAGACAAAAGCTAAATCAACTGAAACGAAAGAAACAACAGCTAAAAAAACAACAGCTAAAAAAATAGCATCAAAAAAGTCAGCAAATCAATTAACTGACTTAGAATCTAACAAAGAGAATAATTTAACAAAAAATGTTGTCAATGATAAATCTCCAATATCTGGGGAAGAAGAGAATTCTGAATTTTTGGATAACTTTAATTGGACTAGCTATGCAGAAGGTATTGAAGCTATTGATAATAAACAGCTTGACGAGTTCGAGAAACTAGTAAAAGATAACTTTGTTGATACATCTGATGAGGATGTTATTGAGGGTAAAGTCGTTTACATGACTGATAGGGAGGCAATTATAGACATTAATGCTAAATCTGAGGGTGTAATTTCTCTTAATGAGTTTAGATATAACCCTGAATTAAAGGTTGGAGATAAAGTAGAGGTTATTGTCGATACACGTGAAGACCGAACGGGTCAATTAGTTCTTTCCCATCGAAAGGCTAGGGTAATTAAAGCTTGGGATAGAGTAAATAATGCCCATGATAACTCAGAAATAGTTAGTGGATTCGTAAAATGTAGAACTAAGGGAGGAATGATTGTAGATGTTTTTGGTATTGAAGCTTTTTTACCAGGATCTCAAATTGATGTTAAACCTATTAGAGATTATGATCAATATGTGAATAAAACAATGGAATTCAAAGTAGTTAAAATTAATCATGAATTTAAAAATGTTGTAGTTTCTCATAAGGCGCTAATTGAAGCTGATATTGAAGAACAAAAGAAAGAAATTATCGGTCAATTAGAAAAAGGTCAAGTTCTTGAAGGAATAGTTAAAAATATTACGTCATATGGTGTGTTTATTGATCTTGGTGGCGTTGATGGTTTAATTCATATTACAGACTTGTCATGGAGTAGAATTAATCATCCTAGCGAAATTCTGCAGCTAGACCAAAAACTAAATGTCGTGATACTTGATTTTGATGATAATAAATCTCGTATTCAACTAGGACTTAAACAATTAAGTGATCACCCATGGGATAAACTTTCAAAAGAGTTAAAAGAGGGAGACAAGGTGAAAGGGAAAGTTGTCATCATAGCAGATTATGGCGCTTTTGTTGAAATAGAAGAGGGTGTTGAGGGACTTGTGCATGTTTCTGAAATGTCTTGGTCTACCCATTTACGCTCTGCCCAAGATTTTGTTAAAGTAGGAGATGAAGTGGATGCTATTATATTATCAATTGACAGGGAGTCACGAAAAATGTCTCTTGGAATAAAGCAGATTACACCAGACCCATGGACAGATATTACAGCTAAATATCCTTTAGGATCCAAACACAGTGGATTGGTTAGAAACTTCACTAATTTTGGAGTTTTTATAGAACTTGAAGAAGGAATTGATGGGTTGGTTTATATTTCTGATTTGTCCTGGACTAAAAAAGTAAAACATCCGTCAGAAGTTTTAACATTGGGAGAAAAAATTGATGTGATAGTTCTTGAATTAGACGTAGAAGGAAGAAAACTAAGTTTAGGACATAAACATACCAAAGAAAATCCCTGGGATAAGTACGAAAAAGAATTTGCTTTAAATTCAATACACGAAGGTGAGATTTCTGAAGTTTTAGATAAAGGCTCTACTATAAGATTTAACGAAGATATCATAGCGTTTGTTCCACTTAGGCATATGGAAAAGGAAGACGGATCTAAACTTAAAAAAGGTGAAAAAGTAACATTTAAAATTATAGAGTTTAATAAAGATTTTAAAAGAGTTGTCGCATCGCATACAGCAACTTTCAAGAATCAAGAATCAAAGAATGTTAAGCGATCTGCCACTAAAGCTACTTCTTCAAGTTCTGAAAAAGCAACCTTAGGAGATTTGGATGCTTTGGCAAATTTGAAAGACAAAATGGATGACAGATAAAAATATTAACTTACTTAATTATTTACTTAGAAACCCTTTTATAGAAGGGTTTTTTTTATACTCAAGAAAACAATACTTTTACTAAATAAATTTAAATGGCTTCTAAAATACTAATTAGTGAAAAAAAAATTAAAATTATCCTTAACAGATTATGTCATCAGTTAAAAGAAAGACATGGAGATTTTTCTAGGACCATATTAGTAGGTCTACAGCCAAGAGGGACCTTATTATTAGATCGATTAGTTAAACTGCTTAATGGACAAGGCTTTACAAATCTAAAATTAGGAAAACTAGACACCACTTTTTTTCGTGATGACTACAGAAGAAGTGAAACACCTCTAAGTGCAAACAAAACGGAAATGAACGAAACAGTTGAAGGTATGGATGTTGTTTTCATTGATGATGTTTTATTTACAGGTAGGAGTATTCGCTCAGCACTTACTGCAATTGATAGTTATGGAAGACCAAATTCAATTGAATTATTAGTACTCATAGATAGGCGTTTTAGTCGTCATTTACCAATTCAACCAGATTATTTGGGTGAACAAATTGATGCTTTACAGGGTGACAGGGTAAGGGTAGTCTGGTCAAATAATCCAGATCAAAATATTGTTTATCTTGAAAAAAGTGATTAATGAATAAGCTAAGTGTTTCACATCTGTTAGGAATAAAATATTTAAACACTGAAGATTTTAAGCTAATATTTGAAACAGCCTCACAATTTAAAGAAGTCATTAATAGGCCAATAAAGAAAGTACCAAGCTTAAGAGATATTACTATTGCAAATTTATTTTTTGAAAATAGCACTAGAACAAAGCTGTCTTTTGAGCTTGCAGAAAAAAGACTCTCTGCTGATATAGTCAATTTTTCAGCAAGTCAATCTTCGGTTTCTAAAGGTGAGACATTATCAGATACTGTAAAAAATATATTGGCTATGAAAGTTGATATGATCGTTTTGAGACATCCTAATCCAGGTGCAGCCCATTTTTTATCAAAAAATTTAAATTCTTGTGTTATAAATGCTGGTGACGGAACTCATGAACATCCAACTCAAGCATTACTTGATGTATATTCTCTTATTGAAAAATTCGGTAGTTTAAAAGGAAAGCGCATTGCAATTGTGGGAGACATAAAGCATTCCAGAGTGGCTCTTTCAAATATTTATGCTTTAAAAATGATGGGTGCAGAAGTAAAACTTTGTGGTCCTAAATCATTGATTCCCAAGCATATTGAATGCTTAGGAGTTACGTTTTCTTCAGATTTAAATCAAGTTTTAAATTGGTGTGATGCTGCAAATATACTTCGTATACAGAATGAAAGAATGGGTACAGTTTACTTTCCATCAAATAGAGAATACAGCCAAAACTTTGGCTTAAATTCCGATCGTTTAAAGCAATTAAAAAAAGAAATTATAATTTTACACCCAGGACCAATTAACAGAGGCGTAGAAATATCAAGTGATGTAGCCGATTCTACTCAATCTATTATTTTAGATCAAGTTCAAAATGGTGTAGCTATTCGTATGGCAATTATTTATCTTTTAGGCTCTAAATTGAATATAAAAATTAATGATTAAAAAACAGAGTAAAGAAATTAATTACATAGACTTTAGTAGATACAATCTTAAAAAAAACAATGCGTTTGAAGAATTAATAATTACTAATTCAGATATTATAATTAATTGTTCGAAAATCATTCCGAATGAATCGTTACTCATCAAATTGGATAATCATCAAAAAAAAATTTCTAAATGTTTAGTTGTTATTATTCCACCCAATATGCAGAATACATTCGTTAATAATTTCAATTTTGTACCAACAAAAAAAGAAGCATATGATTTTGTTTATTTTGAGCAACTACAACGTGATTTAGGCTATTAATATTATGAATCTAACAATCTTAGGATGTCACTCTGCAACACCTAGAGAGAATAATCATACAAGTTCTCAATTACTAAAAATTAAGGAAAATCTTTTTCTTATCGATTGTGGTGAAGGAACACAAATTCAGTTACGCAAAGCAAAAATTAACCTCTCCAGAATAAAACATATTTTTATTTCCCACTTACATGGAGACCATTTTTATGGTTTAATTGGTCTAATAAGTACTCTGAGATTACTTGGAAGAAAGGATGAGCTAAATATTTATGGTCCTAAAGGAATTAAAGAAGTTGTTTCTCTTCAGCTCAAATTAGCTAAATCTTGGACTGAGTATCCTCTATTTTTCCATGAATTAGTGTCATCAAAAAGTGAAACTATATACAAAGATGATTTTTTGACTGTAAAAACGATTCCCCTCGACCACAGAGTATATACAAACGGTTTTCTTTTCACTACTAAATCAATTCAACGAAAGGTTAATTTAAATGCAATTAAAGAATTCAAATTAGAGCATTATCATTACCGTCAAATCCAAGAAGGTAAATCCATAAAATTAAATGATGGTACAGTTTTGAATAATGAGGACATTTCCTTAAACCCTGATCCACCCAAAAAATACGCTTATTGCAGTGATACAGCATTTAATCCTAATTTAGTCCCATTAATTAAAGGTGTAGATTTACTTTATCATGAGTCAACTTTTCTTGAAAAACACTCAGAACTTGCAAAAATCACAAAACATAGTACTGCGCTTCAAGCAGCAAAAATAGCGAAGGATGCCGGTGTGAAAAAACTAATGCTTGGACATTATTCAAACCGTTATAATGATAAAGAGCACTTTTATAAAGAGGCTACTAAAATTTTTAAATCTGTAATTTTATCTGAAGATTTTAAAAGTTTTTCGATTTAGTTAAATCGGTTGTAAATTGCAACGAAATGGAAAATAAAGATATAAGTCACTTAAGGAAATCATATGATAAAAGCAAACTGAATCTTACTGATATTAATTTTCAACCTATGGAGTTTTTTAAGTTATGGTTTGAAGACGCACTTAAAAATAAAAACATTGAAGAGGCGAATGCTATGACTTTAACAACTCTTGGCCTAGACAATTTTCCAAAGGGGAGAGTGGTTTTACTTAAATCTTTTACTGAAGAGGGTTTTATTTTTTTTACTAATTATAAAAGTGAAAAAGGAGTATCAATTGATCACCACTCAAAAGTTGGATTATCTTTTTTTTGGCCTCAGTTGGAGAGACAAGTGATAATCAAAGGTGAAATTGAAAAAATTTCTCCTGAGGATTCTGATAATTATTTTTCATCTCGTCCTAAGGGAAGTCAAATTAGTGCTTTAATATCAGATCAAAGCAAAGTAATAAAGAGCAGAGAAATCCTTGAGGAAAAAATGGATATGATGGAAAAAGAATATATAAGAAAAGAAATTAAGCGACCTAACAACTGGGGAGGATATCTTGTTAAGCCCAAAGCAGTTGAATTTTGGCAAGGAAGACCAAATAGATTGCATGACAGAATATTGTGTACTTTGGTTAAAAATTCGTGGGATATTAAAAGACTATCTCCATAGAATGAAGAAGCTTGTTTTATTACGTCATGCCAAATCTTCATGGGATTTTAATGTCTCTGATAAAGATAGGCCACTAACTGAAAGAGGAATTGACCGTGTTAAAATGATTTCTATTCGTAGTTCAAAAATTTTATCTGGAGCAGATTTAATTTTTTCAAGCCCAGCCAATCGCGCCCTACATACTGCTTGTATTATGATTAATTCTCTGGGGTTGAGTTTTGATAAAATTGTTTTAAAAAAAGAACTTTACACTTTTGAATTATCAAAATTGCTTGATTTTATTTTTAATATTTCAGATGATTACAATTCTGTAATTTGTGTAGGGCATAATCCAGCATTTACAGAGGCTATATCACATTTATCTAAAGCACATTTTTTTCATTTGCCAACCTCTGCCTGGGCTCAAATAATTTTTCCTCAAACAAAATGGAAAAATATTTCTGATGGTAAATTGAAACTTGGGATACCCAAAGAAATTCTAAAATAGTATGTTTAATAAAACGCGTTATATTAATAGAGAGTTAAGCTGGTTAGATTTCAACGCTAGGGTATTACAGGAGGCGGCTGATCAACATGTTCCACTTCTGGAAAGATTGAGATTTATAGGTATTTTCTCAAACAATTTGGATGAATTTTTTCAAGTTCGGTTTTCAACCGTCCAGAGGATTGCCCAATCTGATAAAACAGGAAAAAAGATTTTTGGAGGGAAGAGTGCGTCGGAACTTTTGAAAACAATAACTGAAAAGGTTATTGGTCAACAGAAGGAGAGTATGAAAATTCTTTCAGAAATAGAAAGTAAATTAGAAAAAGAGCATATTTATTTTATTAATGAAAACCAAGTTTTAGATGAACAAAAAGCTTTTTTGAAAGAGTATTTTATACAGAAAGTCAGTCCTGCGTTAATGACAATTATAGTTAGAGAAAACTTTGCTCAAGATTTTTCAGATAATTTAGCTTTCTTGGCTGTCAAATTAGGCTTTGAATCTAAGGGTTCAAAGGATAAGCAATTTGCGCTTATTGAAATACCTAGGGATTTGGAAAGATTTATTGTTTTACCAAGAATAGGACGAAAACAATATGTCATGTTTCTTGATGATTTGATACGATATCATTTTCATCTAATTTTTAATTTTTTTGATTTTGTTAAAATTGAGTCGCACATGATAAAAGTTACACGTGATGCTGAATTAGATATGGAAGGTGATGTCTCTAAAAGTTATATAAATAAAATAATTGAAAGTGTGAGAGACCGTTTCTTAGCTGAACCAGTAAGACTTGTATACGATAAGGGAATAGCTTCTGATACATTAGAAGTAATTAAAGATCTTTTAGGAGTAGGCACCAATGACAGTTTAATCCCTGGAGGTCGTTATCATCATCGCCGTGATTACATGAACTTTCCTCAACTTGATAGAAAAGATCTACAATATGAATATAAAGAACCACTACCAATTAAAGGTCTTTCACTGGAAAAGAGTATTTTCAAAGCTATTGAAGCTAAAGATTATTTACTATATACCCCTTATCACAGTTTTTCTTTCCTTATCAAGTTCCTTCGTGAAGCTGCTTTAGATCCCGAAGTTATAACTATAAAAATTACTATATATCGCTTATCCAAAATTTCTAATGTTGCTAGATCACTAATCAATGCTGCTAAAAATGGGAAGAAAGTTTTAGTTCAGATTGAATTACAAGCACGTTTTGACGAGACAAATAACATTACTTATGCTGAGCAGATGCAAGCTGCTGGTGTCGAACTAATTTTCGGGATCCCCGGACTTAAAGTTCACTCAAAGATTTGTATAATAGAGAAAAAAAATAATAATAAAAACAGCCGTTATGGCTTTATAAGTACAGGTAATCTTAATGAGGATACTGCAAAGATTTATACCGACTATACCCTTTTTACTGCAAATCAAAAAATTTTAAGAGATGTAAATAAAGTCTTTAATTTTCTTCAGGTACATTATAAATTAAAAAAATATAAACACCTAATCGTATCACCTCACTATACTCATAGTGTCATTGTTAAGATGATTGATAACGAAATAGAAAATGCTTTAGCTGGATTGGCAAGTGGTATAAAATTAAAGCTAAATGCTATAACAAATTTTAAAATGATTGAAAAACTCTATGAGGCTAGTAATGCCGGGGTTCCGGTCAAAATGATTGTTCGGGGAATTTGTTGCCTTATACCAGGAATAAAAGGCATGAGCGAAAATATTGAAGTAATTAGTGTAGTAGATAAGTTTTTGGAACACCCCAGAGTATATCATTTTACAAATCTCGATAAACCTAAAATTTATATTTCCTCAGCAGATTTCATGACTCGAAATATAGAAAATAGAGTGGAGGTAGCTACTCCAATATATGATCCTAATCTTCAACAACAAATTATCGATATTTTTGATATTACTTGGAACGATAATGTAAAAGCAAGAAGAATTAATGGCTATGAACAAAATCAATTTATTATAAATAATAAACCTCTTGTTCGTTCACAATTCGACATTTACGAGTATTATAGAAATAATGACAATTTATGAAGATCACCAAATATGCTGCAATAGATATTGGCTCTAATGCTTTACGTTTATTAATCTCAAATGTCATTGAATATAAAAAAGAAACCATAACACTCAAAAATAGTTTAGTTAGGGTCCCTATAAGATTGGGACAAGATGCGTTCACAACTGGTATAATTTCAAAAAATAATATTAAGCAAATAACCAGAACCATGAAGGCTTTCAAAAGTCTGATGAAAGTACATGATGTCAAGAATTATTTGGCTTTTGGGACTGCAGCACTTAGAGAAGCAAAAAATGGCAAGGACGTTATTAATAGAGTTAAAAAAAAATCAGGGATAAATATTCAAATTATTGATGGTAAAAAAGAAGCAAAAATAATTTCTAACAGTAATGTTTTCAACGGTGTTGATCCAAAGAAAACAATTTTATACATAGATGTAGGTGGAGGCAGTACTGAATTAAGTATTATTAGAAATAAAAATGTTTTAAAATCAATTTCATTGAAAATAGGTACAGTACGTTTATTAAATAACGGCGTAGACAATGAAACATGGATTAAGGCAAAAAAATGGGTAACAACTAATGCAAAACCTTTTACAAATATTTTTCTTTTAGGAACAGGAGGAAATATAAATAAGCTTCATAAAATTTCAAACAATAAAGAGAATAAACCTATTACCTACATTAAATTAAGAAAAATTTATAAAAATCTTAATTCTCTATCGTATGAAGAGCGCATAATTAAATTCGCTCTTAATCAAGATAGATCAGATGTAATAATTCCTGCAACAGAATTATTTCTTAAAATTTTTGAGTGGAGTGGAGCAAAAGAAGTCTATGTTCCAAGGGTTGGGCTTTCTGATGGTATGATCAAAGAATTATGTAAATAAAATTAATTTGAATGAAGAAAGCATGGTCGATTAATATTTCTTGTGTATTTTTTGCAATATTTTAACAGTGAGTGTCTGAAGTTATTTTAAACCAACAGATAGAAAATAATTTAATATTCAAGATCAAATGTTTTTCTTAAAATTTCTAATGAAGGATTAATTTTTAGAAGATGTTGGTATTTTTCTTTTGGTGAAAAAATAATCTCCTCCTTTATTACTTCATCAACACTAATTTTTATTTTAATTTTATAATTACGCAACTTTTTTTGAATATATGGAAGGAGTTTTTCCTTTTCGATATTTATTTCTACCCTGTTCATCTCATTTGCTACAGTAAAGATTACACTATTTTTATCTTCTAATTTGACAGGGTTCATATTTAAAATCGAAATAATATTTTGTTTCCCCTCTTTTTTTAATTGCGAAATATATTCATTTAGTACTTTTTCAAGATCCTCATGTTTAAAACTATCTTCTGGCAGCCCGTTGTTATCCTGTTTTTTTTTATTAGAATGAGTTATTGTCCTTTTCAATTTTACACTTGAGAGTGAATAACTTGAAATTTTTTTTTGATTTTTATCTTTTAATAAATTATCAGTATATGCTGTTTCTTTTCCATTATCTGGCAACTCAATTTCTACTGAGGGTTTTAAGGAATTTTCATTTTTTTGTTTTTGGATTAAATTTTTGGAAACATCATCCAAATTATTTTTTTTAAAATCTGTCTCGAGAGGTAAATTTTCAATTTCCTCGGATGATATTGGAGATTTTAAAGGATTTTCAGTTAAGCTATTTTTTTTTTTTTCCTTAAAATCTATAGAAGCTATTTTCATTAATGTTAGCTCTACGTGAACTCTCTTATTTTTAACGTTTTTTAAGTCTATCTCACTTTTATTTATTAATTCTAACGCTTCTAATATTTTGGTATAAAAAAGTTTTTTTGTAATTCTTGTATATTCAAATTTTAATTCTTCCCCAACTTCAAGTAATTTTAGAGTTTTAGGGTCTTTTGCTAAAATTAAGTTTCTGAAATAATCTCCAAGCCCATTAATAAATTGAATATCTTCTATTCCTCTTTTTATTAAAATGTCATAACTTTTAATCAATTGGGGAATATTATTATTAAAAATAATTTTTCCTAAATCACAATATGTTTCATTATCTAAAAGGTTTAGGTTGTCAGCTACTGATTTTTCATTCAGATCTGCTTTTGTGAAACTAACCATCCTGTCATAAATTGATAAAGCATCTCTTAAAGATCCTTCTGCTTTTTGAGCGATCAGAAATAGAGCATTTTCTTCAAATTTAAATTTACTTTCAAGAGCAATTTTTTTGAGATAAGATTGAATTGCTATTACTGAAATACGTTTAAAATCATAAATCTGACATCTTGATAGTATAGTTGGTATAATTTTATTTTTTTCAGTTGTAGCAAGAATAAAGACGATGTGTTTTGGGGGTTCTTCTAGTGTTTTTAGAAACGCATTAAATGCAGAATTTGATAACATGTGAGCTTCATCAATTATATAAACTTTATATTTTCCAATTTGTGGCGGTATTCTAACCTGTTCATTAATTTTACGAATGTCCTCAACCGAGTTATTTGATGCAGCATCTAATTCAAAAATATTAAAAGAGTAATCTTCAGAGTTCTTTGTTTCTAAATTGTTTATTTGTTTTGCTAGAATGCGTGCACAAGTAGTTTTTCCTACCCCCCTAGGCCCTGAAAAAAGCAAAGCCTGTGGAAGTTGATTTGTTTTTAAACTGTTTTTTAAAGTATGAGTTATACTATCTTGCCCAATTACCTCTTCAAATGATTTTGGTCTATTTTTTAAAGCTGAAACTATGAATTGATTCATATGAACAAATATATAAATCTAATAAAGTATTTTATTAAACACTCTTGACTATATTCATTTATAATTATTAACAAATGATTAAATTTGTTAGCAGGCTATCTTATCGCTTCTAAAGTATAGAAGAGGAAAGTCCGGACACCAAAGAGCAGCATAGCGGGTAACACCCGT
>CENP01169983.1_pt1 | contig 20521 bp, 22 predicted proteins | sample 361281 | NCBI WGS metagenome assembly CENP01 (sample SAMEA2591122, study PRJEB7988) | marine metagenome | biome: marine biome (ENVO:00000447); feature: deep chlorophyll maximum layer (ENVO:xxxxxxxx); material: saline water (ENVO:00002010), including plankton (ENVO:xxxxxxxx) | depth 70 m | reverse complement strand
GGAAGTGATAGTGCTGTTTATAGAGTTTCTGGAGTAATAAATGTTATTGGAGGATGGCTGTTAACAGCTTTAATTGCTTTTACTGCCTCTGGAATTATCGTAACAATTCTTTACTATTTAGGGCAAATTGGATTATTTATTCTAGTGTCAATCGTTATTTTAATATTGACAAAAAACTACTTTTCTCACAAGAGCAGACGAAAAAAAGAAATTGAAGAAGAAAATTTAGACTTAGTTGAAAGTAAATCTATTAAAGGAGTAATTTTTGAAAGCTCAAAAAATATTTCAAATTTCACTAAAAGAGCAAATAAATTAATACTAAACATTTTAGAGGGTGTTGGGACACTGGATTTAAATATTTTGACGGAAAATAAAAATTTCGTGAACAAGCTTAAAAGTGATTTAGAAAGAATTGGTGACGATGTTTTTTATTTTATTAAAAATCTAGATGAAGCTTCTACTGAAATTACTTCTAAATTTCACATGAATGTTTTGGAAGAACTTGAAAAGATTTCCGATTCAATTTCTTCATTATCAAGCTTAACTCACAAACACATTAACAACAACCATCGAGGCCTAACGTTCAATCAAATTAGAGAATTAAAAGAACTTGAAGATGAATTAGATGAATTTTTCACAAGAATTGTAAAAACATTTAAGACCAAAAATTACACTGAAATTTCTGAGATTTTTGAAGTTAAAGAAAAGCTAGTTTCGTCTCTTGAGCTTAAAATTAAATCGCAGATTTCAAGGACTAGAAAAGATGAATCAAGCCCTAGAAATACTAGGTTGTATTTTGAAATCTTGAACAAAATAAAAACTATCATTACTCACTATGTTCAAATATTAGAGCTTTATTCTAATAAATATGATGATAAGATCGATCCGATTCTTTAATTACAAATTATTTTAATGTATCCCAAATTGAAATATTTAGTTGAATTTGTAGGTGCATTTTTATTATTGACAATTATTGGTTTTTTTAAAAACCCTTTAATAATTGGAATTGGTCTGAGCATACTGATATATTTAGGCGCAAAATTTTCTGGAGCTCACTACAACCCTGCAGTAAGTATCTCTTTTTATTTAAAAAAAACTATTTCACTCAGAACTTGTATTAAGTATATTTTTTTTCAAGTATCTGGAGCAATTTCTTCAGCAACAATTCTATCAATTATCGGAAAAAATTTAATTATAAGTCCAAGTACAGAAGAGTCAATTTTTTTAATAATTGCTTCTGAGTTTTTCTTCACTTTTCTTATGATGCTTGTAATCTTATTGGTTGCTATTTATCCAAAAACTAAAGGAAATAATTACTATGGTCTAGCGATCGGATTAACAGTTTCCTTAGGGATCTACTTAGTTGGAAATATATCAGGTGCAGTATTTAATCCTTCAGTATTTATAGGACCATCATTTATAGATTATTTGAACGGTGGCAATACAATAAATAATATTTATTTATACGTATTCTCAACTGTATCAGGAAGTCTATTTGCAGTGCTTATTTATAATCAATTCCTAGAAAAATCCTAAGATCCACACATTAAGCAATCATCATCTTGATTACCTTTAGATTTTGCAATCATCTCTTTTAATTCTTCTGGCGTTAATGGTTCTACAGGTATTTGAGCAGTTTCAGCAGGTGAAGGAACAGCAGCCACAGCCGAAGCAGCATCTACAGTTTCTTTAACTGGCTCTTTTTTCTTAGTATTATCAAGAGTAAACTTAATTGCATCAACTGCAGATTTAGTTCTTAAATAATACATACCAGTTTTTAATCCTGATTTCCAAGCATAGAAATGCATTGATGTTAACTTTGCCATCGTTGCACCTTCCATAAACAAGTTCAATGATTGAGATTGATCAATAAAATATCCTCTATGACGAGCCATATCAATAATATCCTTCATACTCAATTCCCAAACAGTTTTGTAAAGATCTTTGATGTCTTGTGGGATAAAGTCAATATGCTGAATTGATCCATTTGCTTTCATTAGTTCTTGCTTAAGCTCATCGTTCCATAGCCCTAGCTTAACTAAATCTTCAAGCAAGTGTTTGTTTACAACTATGAACTCACCAGACAATACTCTTCTTGTGTAAATATTAGAAGTGTATGGTTCAAAACATTCATTATTTCCTAAAATCTGTGAAGTAGATGCTGTAGGCATTGGAGCAACTAAAAGTGAGTTTCTAACTCCATTCTTTTTAATATCTTTTCTAAGCTTAGCCCAATCCCATCTTCCACTTAAATCTTCATCTTTAACTCCCCACATATTATGTTGGAACTCTCCTTTAGAAATTGGCGAGCCTTTATATGATTTATATGTTCCATCTCTTTGAGCTTCTTCCATTGACGCTTTTAAAGCAGCATAATAGATTGTTTCAAAAATATCTTGATTCAAAGCCTTTGCTTCGTCAGATGTAAATGGCATTCTTAATTTTATGAAAGCATCTGCTAAACCTTGTACACCCAGTCCAATTGGTCTATGTCTAAAGTTAGAGTTTTCTGCTTCCTTGACTGGATAGTAGTTTCTATCAATAACTTTATTAAGGTTCTTAGTAACTGTTTTGGTTACATTAAATAATTCTTTGTGGTCAAATGAATTATTCTTTACAAACATTGGAAGAGCAATCGAAGCTAGATTACAAACTGCAATCTCATCTTTAGACGTGTACTCTAAAATTTCAGTACACAAGTTTGACGATCTAATTGTTCCTAAATTTTTCTGATTAGATTTTCTATTACAAGCATCTTTATAAAGCATGTATGGTGTGCCTGTTTCAATTTGAGATTCTAATATTTTTTCCCAAAGCTCTCTTGCTTTAATTGTTTTTCTTCCTTTACCTTCTTTTTCATAATTCAAATAAAGCTTTTCAAATTCTTCGCTATGGCAGTCATAAAGTCCAGGACATTCATTTGGGCACATTAATGTCCAATCTTCATTACTCTCAACTCTTTTCATAAATAAGTCTGAGATCCACATAGAGTAGAATAAATCTCTTGCTCTCATTTCTTCCTTTCCATGATTCTTTTTTAGATCTAAAAAGTCAAAAATATCAGAGTGCCAAGGCTCTATATAAATTGCAAATGATCCCTTTCTTTTACCACCCCCTTGATCAACATATCTTGCTGTATCGTTGAAAACTCTAAGCATTGGTACAATACCATTTGATGTTCCATTTGTTCCAGAGATATATGAGCCTGTTGATCTTATATTGTGAATAGACAAACCGATACCTCCAGCTGATTGAGAGATTTTTGCTGTTTGTTTAAGTGTATCATATATACCATCAATACTATCTTCTTGCATTGCCAATAGGAAACATGAAGAAAGCTGAGGTTTTGGTGTTCCAGAATTAAATAATGTTGGTGTCGCGTGAGTAAAAAACTTTTTTGACATCAAATTATAAGTTTCAATAGCTGAATCTAAATCATCATAATGAATACCTACAGAAACCCTCATTAGCATGTGTTGAGGTCTTTCAACAACAACTCCATTTAATCTTAATAAATAAGATCTTTCAAGTGTTTTAAACCCAAAGTAATCGTAATTAAAATCTCTGTTATAAATAATTGTTGAGTCTAGCTTCTCAGCATTTTTCTTTATTACGTTATAGACTTCATCAGAAAGTAGTGGAGCTTTTTTCTCAGTTCTTGGATTGACATAATTATATAAATCTGCCATTGTTTCTGAAAATGACTTCTTTGTATTCTTATGTAGATTTGAAACAGAAATTCTAGCAGCTAGTGTTGCATAGTCAGGGTGTGAAGTTGTCATCGTAGCAGATACTTCCGCAGCAAGGTTATCAAGTTCTGATGTGGTTACCCCATCATAAAGACCTTCAATGACACGCATTGAAACCCTAACAGGATCAACAAGAGGATTTAGACTATAGCACAACTTTCTAATTCTTGCTGTGATTTTGTCAAACATCACTGGTTCCTTATGGCCCTCTCTTTTTATTACAAACATAGTTCTGCTTTATTTTGGTTGTTGTTGTTGTTTATTTTAAAAATCCTCGTCGAAACTAATCTCTTCGGATCTTGTATCATTATTTAAAACTCCAGCTTTTTGGTACTCAGAAACTCTCTTTTCAAAGAAGTTTGTTTTTCCTTGAAGTGAAATCATGTCCATAAAATCAAATGGATTTGTCACGTTGTAAATCTTTTCACATTGTAACTCAACAAGAAGTCTATCTGTAACAAATTCTAAATACTGTGTCATTAGTTTTGCATTCATTCCAATTAAACTCACCGGAAGAGACTCAGTTATAAATTCTTTTTCAATATTAAGGGCATTTGTTATGATCTCCTTAATTCTTTCTTTTGGAACTTTATTTACTAGGTGATTGTTGTGTAAGTGAACAGCAAAATCACAGTGAACACCTTCGTCTCTTGAAATTAATTCATTTGAGAATGTTAGTCCAGGCATCAAACCTCTTTTCTTAAGCCAAAAAATTGAACAGAACGCTCCTGAAAAGAAAATTCCTTCAACTGCAGCAAATGCAATTAATCTTTCTGCAAATGAATCAGACTCAATCCACTTTAGTGCCCAATCTGCTTTTTTCTTAATTGCTGGAAAAACTTCAATTGCATTGAATAATCTATCTTTTTCTGCATCATCTTTTACGTACGTGTCAATTAAAAGAGAATAAGTTTCAGAATGAATATTCTCCATCATTATTTGAAAACCATAAAAGAATTTTGCTTCTGAGTACTGTACTTCATTCACAAAATTCTCTGCTAAATTTTCATTAACAATTCCATCGGAAGCAGCAAAAAATGCCAAAATATGCTTGACAAAATATCTTTCATCATCATTTAGCTTTGTGCTCCAATCAGTTAGATCTTGATGTAAATCAATCTCTTCAGCAGTCCAAAAACTAGCTTCACACTTCTTGTACCACTCCCATAAATCGTGATGTTTTATTGGGAATATGACAAATCTATCTTTGTTTTCTTTTAAAATTGGTTCAACCATAACAGTAATTAATTAGATTTTTTACAAATGAATGCCTAACAAAGATTCTAAATTGTTGTCAAAAATAAAAGGATTACTTATTCACAAATGGCCTTAGTTTTTAACAATTAACATTTTAAACGTTAAAATTTACTTTTTGTTTATTTAGTTATTTACCGAACAATCTTTTTGTTTTTTAATAATTCGCGGAACCATTTTTTTCCAAATTTTCTTATGAGTGCATCTTTCAAGAAATCAATAACATGGATGTTATTTTTATCTCCCTCAGAGCAAGCGCTTTCACAAACTCCCCAATTATGAAAATTTAAGGCAGTATAGTTTTTTAATTCAGAAATTCTTACTGGATAAAGATGACATGAAATTGGTTTTTGAAAATCTATAGCCTTATTATTATACGCATTTTCAATACCACAAGTTACAACACCTTTTTCATCAATGTTTACATAAGCACATTCTCTTTCATTGATAAGTGGTGTATGCAAAATACCTTCATTGTCTGTGGTTGAAACACCTTGATTTGAAATAATTTCAAATCCCTCTTTAGGTATGTATTTTTTTAATTTCTTAAAATTTTTCTTTAAAAGTGCTTCTTCATTTTTTTCAAGCGGAGCTCCCTCTTCACCCTTAACACAGCATGCCCCTTTACATATAGAAGTATTACATCTAAATTTTTTATTTAAAATATCATCAGAAATTAATGTATTATCAATAATTATCATTTTCAATTATTAAATTTGTCTTTCTATTATGTTAAAAAAAATTGGCTTTTTACTGTGCATAATTGTAATTGTTATTAATCTTTTAAATTACAATTTTGATCTTGATTTTTCAGAAAACGATAATAAAATTTCTTTGATAGGAGTACTTGCTTCATTATGTGCTTTAGTGCTCATTTTAATTTCAATGATTTCTGAAAAGATTAGCAAAAAAATTAAAGACTAATTTGTTCTATAACTACTCCAGCATTTTTTAGAAAATCAAGACCAGTTGTATCTTTATATTTTTTTATATATACCACTCTAATTATTCCAGCTTGATGAATAAGTTTGCTGCATTCTCGACATGGAGATAAAGTAAGATACAAAGTACTTCCTTTACAAGACTGGGTAGATGAAGCTACTTTTAAAATAGCGTTCGCCTCTGCATGTAATACATACCATTTTGTGTAATTATGCTCATCTTCACAAGGATTCTCAAATCCAGTTGGAGTTCCATTAAATCCGTCTGAAATAATCATTCTATCTTTGACAATCAAAGCTCCAACTTGTTTTCTTTTACAATGCGAAAGCTTTCCCCATTCAAGAGCCATTCTCAAATATGCTTTATCATATCTTTCTTGCTTTTTTTCTTTCATTAAATGTATAAGATAGCTGTTAAGATACAAACAATGAACGAGGACAATGTTATATAAATTCTATAATTTCTTTTTATAAATGAATTGAAGAAACTAATAAGCATAAGTAATATTAGCACTGTAATAAGTTGTGCCAATTCAACTCCTATAGAAAATCCAACTAGACCTACATAATCAAATGAATCATTGAATGTTATCTGATTAAAATAATTTGCAAAACCAAAGCCGTGAATTATTCCAAAAAATGTTGAAATGAATAATATTGAAAAATCAACTTTATCTAGATTTTTAGTGATGAAAATATTTGAGATTGCTGATGCTATTATTGTAATTGGAATTAAAATTTCAATAACTGTCATGTCTGGATTAAAAATCTTGAAAGTCGATAATATAATGGACGTTGAATGACCAATTGTAAAAAAAGTTATTATCCAAAACAACCTTTTAAAGTTTCTGAATGAAAATGGAGTTGTGATTGAAACTATAAAAAGAAAATGATCATATGCATTAATATCAAGGATATGCATGAATCCTAGTTTTAAATAAAATATTAATTGTTCCATAATTTAAATCCCTCTCTCTTTTTTTATTTTTTCGTAAGCATCTTGAATTTTAGCAAATTTTTCTTTCGCAGCATTAATATATGCACCTCCCATATGTTGTACTTTATCTGGATGATGTTTTTTTGCTAATTCTCTATAGGCTTTTTTTAGATCTTCGTTTGAACAATTTTTTTCAATCTCTAATATTTTATAATGAGATTCAGATGATTTTATAAACATTGCTTTAATACTTTCAAAATCTCTACTAGAAATATTCATTAATCTTGAAAAATCACTAAGCTTTTTTATTTCTAAATTTGAGATTGATCCGTCTGATTTTGCAATATTAAATAGCAAGTTTATTATTTGTAGCCTGGTTTCATAAGTTGTTCTGTACTTATAAAAATTACAGATTTTTTCAGCTGAGATTCGTTTCTTATTTACCTCAGTGTTAAATTGTTTAAATAATCTTTTGGCTTTCTTATAACCATGAAGAGAAATAAAATAATTTCTCACAAATTGTAATTCTGACTCTGAAACTTTACCGTCTGATTTTATTAATATTGAAGCAAGTGATAGTAAATTAAGTTCAAATTCTTCTATCACTTTAGAATTAACTCTTTTTATACCGCCATTGTCTATCATTGAACCAACAAACATGCCTATAATTAATCCTGGAAAACGATATATAAAAAATCCAATAGCAGCTAAAATCCATTTATACATAAGGTTAAAAATACGAAGTGATTTTAATAGTTCTTTAGTATATTTGAAAAAAAAACTTATGTATCCAGATCACATTGTATTACCGATGAAACAAGAACTAACTAACAATGGTTTTACTGAGCTTAAAAATAATGATAACATCAAAGATTTAATTCAAAAAAAGACATCACTAATTGTTGTTAATTCAGTTTGCGGTTGTGCGGCTGCTAACGCAAGACCTGGCGTTTTAAAATCATTAAAAAATAGTTCAATACCCAAAAATCTCTACACTGTTTTTGCTGGTGTTGATACTGAAGCTACAAATGCTGCAAGACAATTAATGTTTCCCTTCCCACCATCATCACCAAGTATAGCACTTTTCAAAAACGGGAAATTGGTTCATATGCTAGAAAGACATCATATTGAAGGGAGAGATTCTGAGATCATTGCCGAAAATTTAACTCAGGCATATGATGAATATTGTTAAGAGATTGGAATTATAATTATAAATACAGTTTTTCCAGATTTTGAAGTAAAGCTAATTTTTCCGTTATAGCTATCAATTAATTTTTTTATAATACTAAGGCCAAGACCAGTTCCTTTATTTTTGGTTGTAAAGTTTGGTTCAAAAATCTTTTCTTTAAGTGAAGTTGGTATTCCAGATCCATTATCACTAATTTTTAATTCTACATTGTTACTAATCTTTTTTAATTCTATTTCGATATTTGGATTGTCTAATTCAGAAGTTGCTTGAATAGAATTTTTAACAAGGTTTGTTACTATTCTAACAAGGTTTGATTTGTCATAATCGCCTTGAATTTTCTCTTTTGGCTTAATAAATTTTATATCATGATCTTTAAATATTTCCAAGCAAAATTGAATTTCTTCAGCAAAGTCTATAAATTCATTTTTCTGATCAGGGAATTCAGCAAAACTTGAAAAAGCTGTTGCAATTGAACTTAGTACATCAATTTGTTGAACTAGAGTTTTACTAAAATCCTCTAGTTTAGAATTGATGCTTGGATCATTTGGATCAAATTTTAATTTAAAATTTTGAACACTTAGCTTCATAGGAGTCAATGGGTTTTTTATTTCATGTGCAACCTGCTTAGCCATTTCTCTCCATGCTAATTCTCTTTGATTCTTTGCAAGTTCTTTAACGTTGTTGTCAATCTGATCAACCATTTCATTATAAGACTGTACAAGAGCATGCATTTCTTTGCTATTCACATCAAGATCAATTTTTTTATTAGACTTATCAATTGTTAATCTTTTCATCATATATGCAATTTGAGACACAGGGCTTGTAATATAAATTGAAATAAAATAAGAAATGATAATAGCTATTACGAATAGCAGTAAATAAACTTGAATTATATTGAAAATAAAAGACCTAATTTCATAAGCATTTAAGTTATCGTCATCAAAGTATGGGAGATTTAAAATCCAAATAGGATTATTATTATAATCAAAAATATAAGAATAGGATTGTCTAAAATTAAGATCATCTGCTTTTATTATATCAACATACTTAAGCTTTTCAGAGGATTTAATTTTATTCAATATTGGGCTATCAATCCTTTCGATACTTGGAAACTGGTAATTACTTTCATCTTCATTTTCTCTAACATTAGAGATTACATGTATAATACTTCCATCCAAGTTGTAAATATTAAAGGAAATATTTTGGATCATTGCTATTTTATTCAATTCATTTTTAAAAACACTTTGATCATCATTCATTTTTGACTCTTCTAGCTGAAAAGCAATGGCTTTTTGTAGTTGGGCTTCTTTTCTCTCTAACCTCAGCTCGTGATAGTAATTTGAACTTTCTAAAATTTGAAAGTTTGTTGACACACCTATTAATAAAAAAGAAATAAAAACAAGAAGAATCATCACCAAAAAGATTCTAGTTCTTAAATAAAAGAAAGGTTTTTTCATGGATGAATTAAACTAAATTAGTCAATAAGAATTAAATATTATATTTAATAATATTAGATATGGAAAAAAGTAAGCGATTTACTATACTTATATTGACTTTTGTTCTCATAATTTTTATTATCACAATAAACTCTAAATTTCAACATCTTGATGATTTTAAAAGCATGATTTCTTTGGTAACCAAATCTATGAGTACCAAGGCTTCAATTGATGATTATAAGTTTTTTGAAAATGCAACAATAAACAAAAGTGATAACACGTTCAATTGGCCTAAACATAAATTATATAATGAAATTGGAAGTTCAAAAACCTTAGACTCAATTCATAGTAAGAACCAAACTGTTGCCTTTTTAATTATAAAAAATGACTCCATAATTAAAGAAGATTATTTTCTAGGATATAATCAAAACTCACTAACCAATTCATTTTCAATGTCAAAAACTGTCATATCTTTTTTGCTATTTAAAAGTATTGAAGAAGGGACCATTCCGAGTTTAAATTCAAAGCTAACAGATTACTATCCTGTTTTCAATGGAAGCAATGTAACTCTTGGTGATTTATCAACTATGTCATCAGGACTCATATGGGAAGAAAATTACAAGGATTTAATGGGTATTACTGCTCAGGCTTATGTTACTAAAGATCTCACTAGGCTAATGATGAATTCCAAATTTAGTGGTAGTTCAGGAAAAAAATTTGAATATTTAAGTGGTGATACTCAATTACTGGCAATGGCTATTGAAAAGGCAAATAAATCAACAATTCAAAATCTTACATTTAAATGGCTTTGGAATCCCATGGGAGCTAAAAACGATGCTTTATGGATGATTGACAGCAAGGAAAAAAATATGGTTAAAGCATATTGTTGTTTAAGCTCAAACGCTAGAGATTTTGCTAAAGTCGGATTAATTTATAAAAATTTCGGGGAAATTAATAACAAAAAATTGATTGACAGTGCATCAATAGCTCTATCATTAAAGCCAAAATTTAAATCAAAACCAATATATGGATATGGACTTTGGATGGGAGAAAAAAATAATATTAACTTTTTTTCACTTAGAGGACATCAAGGTCAATATGTTATTGTTATTCCTAGTGAGAATTTGATTATAGTCAGATTAGGAAGAAAAAAAAGTAAAGGTGATGACTTTAACAATAGCTCAAGTGATTTTAATCTTTACATTACTGAATCATTAAATATTTTAAGAAATATTTATAAAAAATGAAAAAACTACTATTCTTATTTGCTTTAATAATTACAAGTTGTTCATCATTTAAATCAGGATTAATAATTCCAGCAAATGAAACTTTCATTTTAGGAGAAAGTAATTCAAAAAATTATTCAGCTGAATTAGTTAATACATCAAATTATGAACTAAAAATAAGAGTTCAAAAAAAACAAAATGGGGAGTATAATCAAGGATTTGGGTTAGTACCAAAAGGTAAAGTAACTGTTTATGTTTCTTCTGCTGAAATTATAAAGTTTATAAATAACAATAATTTACCAGTAAAAGTAAATGTAAAGATGAATAGAGAAGTTTCTGGAATGAGATATATAAAAAACTAAAATGAAGAAAAAGTTAGCACCAATTCTTGAGGTTAATAATTTAAGTGTTTTTTCAAATCATAATAAACTTTTACAAAACATTAGCTTTAGTCTAAAAAAATATTCAATTCTTGGCATAATCGGAGAATCTGGTAGTGGTAAATCTTTAACGGCACTCTCAATATTGAATATATTAAAATATAAAGGCTTAAAGCAAATTGGAGATATTATATATGATGAGGACAATATAATAAGCTATGATTCAAATCAATTTAGAGATTTTCTTAAAAAGGAAATTGGAATAATTTTTCAAGATCCCTCTAGCCATCTAAACCCCAGCATGAAGTGCGGTGATCAAATGTTAGAAGTTTTGAATCAAAAATCCTCTAAAGAATTTTTGAGTGAAATTCTTAAAAAAGTGAAATTTTCTAACCCAAAGGAAATACTTAATAGATATCCCCACGAACTTAGTGGAGGACAAAAACAAAGGATTATGATTGCAATGATGATTGCAAAAAACTCAAAAATTATAATATGTGATGAGGCAACATCCTCGCTTGACGCACTTATAAAAAAAGAAATAATTGAGCTTCTTTTAGATCTAAAAAAAGAATTTGAATTAAGTATGATTTTTATTTCTCATAACCTGAAATTAATTCATAAAATATGTGATGAGGTTGTTTTTTTAAAGAATGGAAAATTAGTTGAAAAAGGAAATACAACCGATGTGTTTAAGTCGCCAAAAATTAACTATACTAAAAATCTAATTGAACTTAATTTTAAACCAATCGTTAATAAATCCAAAAATAAATCTTCGACTAAAAACCTTCTTATAATTGAAAAACTAAATCTGGAGATTAATAATTTTAAAATTCTTAGTGAAATCAACTTCAATCTTAAAAGAAATGAGGTCTTAGGTATTATTGGAGAATCTGGCTCTGGAAAGACATCTATAGCTAGATGTATTTTGAATATTTATAGAAATTATACAGGTAATATTTATTTTAACAAAAACAATATTAAAGATTTTAACAGGAAAGATCTAAGTAAAAAAATACAAGTTATTTTTCAAGATCCTTATGCTTCTCTCGACCCCTCGGTAAAAGTAATAAATCAAATTATTGAAGTACTTAAATTTCATAAAATAGCGGCTAATAACGATTTAAAAGAACGAGCAACTTCTATTCTTGAAAGTGTAAATTTAAATTCAAAGCTTCATAACAAACTTCCGTCCGAGCTTTCTGGAGGCGAGAGGCAAAGAGTTGTCATTGCAAGGGCTATTTCTATATCTCCAAAAGTTTTGATTTGTGATGAATGTGTATCAGCTTTAGATAAAAATGTTCAAAAATTAATTCTTGAGCTTTTACTTAAGATTAAGGAAAAAATGTCATTAAGTTTAATTTTTATATCTCATGATATTTCCCTTATTCAATCAATTGCAGAAAGAATTATTGTATTAAAAAATGGATTAATATTAGATTATAGGGAAACAGAAAAAGTGATAAACAACCCTAAGAAATACACTAAACAATTAATTTCGGCCTCTTTCTAATGAATATGTATCTTCTCTATGCTAATGATTTTTTAAAAATAGCTTCAATAGTAATTCTATCGTATATAACATTAGCATCTCTTTACAAGTTTATTAAGGGTAAAGAATATTCTATTACAGATTTCAGAATGTCAGTATTTGGTTTGATTTTTTTATTTTTTAAAATTTCATCCTATTTAGCCTTAGTTCTAATTGGAGAGAAAATTCTTTCAATAGAATTTACATATATAATTATTGCATTCATTTCAGCAATCATTGGGTGGCATATGCATAATAAAGAAAGTGATATTAGAAAAAAACACTTTAGAATTTTCTTTTTTTATGAGATCAGTTTAATCTTAATTTTACTTTCATTTTAAAAAAAAACACCCTAGGGAGGGTGTTCTTAAACAAACTTTGAAAAACTAACATAATAAATTTAGTTTAAATTTGTTTTTCCAAATATTAAAGAATTGTTAAAGTGAATAAATTAAATGACATAGCTGTTATTGGAGGGGGAAGCTGGGGAACAGCACTAGTGAAAATTTTTCTTGAAAACACTGAAAAACTAAATTGGTTTATTCGCGATTCTGAGCTTATTAAGAATATTCAACTTAAAAAAAGAAATACAAAATATTTAAGACATGTTCAGGTTGATATAAAAAAAATCACAATGTACTCTAAGATTGAAGAAATCATAGACAACTCAGACTTAATTGTTATTGCAACTCCAAGTCCATTTATACACAAAACTTTTAAAGATTATAAAGATAAATTAAAGGAAAAGTATATCATCTCTGCATCAAAAGGTGTAATACCAATTTCGCAATTAGTTATTTCTGAACATTTCAATAAAGAATTCGATGTCCCTTATGAAAATATTGGAATAATCAGTGGGCCATGTCATGCTGAAGAAGTAGCCCAAGAAAAGCTTTCATACTTAACTGTTGGGACAAATACAAAGAATTTGGGCAAATTTATATCTGAAAAACTATCAACAAATTATATTAAAACTTCTTTTTCTGATGATTTAATTGGGATTGAATATTCTGCAGCAATTAAGAATGTTTATTCGCTTCTTGTTGGTATTTGTCATGGGTTAGGATATGGTGATAATTTTCTAAGTGTATTAATAAGTCATTGTGCTAAGGAACTTAGACTTTTTATCACTACAATTAAAAACAAAACAAATAGAGATCTCAATCATTCTGCATACTTTGGAGATTTATTAGTTACCACTTACTCGACTTTTAGTAGAAATAGAACATTCGGAAATATGTTAGGTAAAGGTTATTCTGTAAAATCCGCTATGTCTGAAATGTCAATGATTGTTGAAGGATATTATGCTGCTAAAAACGCTTATAAAATAGCAAAAAAGCTGAATATTGAATGTACATATATCAATGCAACTTACAGTATTCTTTATGAGCTTGCTAATCCAAAAAAAACAATAAAGGATTTAGCTGATAAATTATATTGATTTGCTAAACTGACTTAAAAATCTTACATCATTTTCGTATAATGTTCTTATATCATCAATTTGATATAAAAGCATTGTAATCCTTTCAAGACCAAGACCGAAAGCGTATCCAGAATATTCGTTTGGATCAATATTACAATTCTTCAAAACATTAGGATCAACCATGCCACATCCCAAAATTTCTAACCATCCAGTACCTTTAGTTATTCTGTAATCAGTTTCTGTTTCTAACCCCCAGTAAATGTCTAGCTCAGCACTAGGCTCAGTAAAAGGAAAATATGAAGGTCTTAATCTTATTTTATTTTTTCCGAATAGTTCTCTAGTGAAATAAAGTAAAGTTTGTTTAAGGTCAACAAATGAAACATCTTTATCAATGTACAAGCCTTCAATTTGATGAAAAAAACAATGAGATCTTGCAGAGATGTCTTCATTTCTATAAACTCTTCCAGGTGATATCGTTCTGATTGGAGGTTTATTATTTTCCATATGTCTTATCTGCACAGATGACGTATGAGTCCTTAATAACCAATCCGGATCTTTACTAAGGTAAAATGTGTCCTGCATATCTCTTGCCGGATGATATTGTGGAAGATTTAGAGCTGTGAAGTTATGCCAATCATCCTCAATTTCAGGTCCTTCAGAAATATCAAAACCAATCTTTAAGAAAATATCAATTATTTTATTTTTTACAATTGAGATTGGATGTCTTGAACCTAATCTTAAAATATTTGACGGTTTAGTAAAATCATCAATTACTGATTTTTCTTCCGCTTTACTGAAATCTAATTTGCCTTTTTCAAATATTTCTGTAGCTAACTTTTTTAAATCATTAATTTTTTGACCAGCTTCTTTTTTTTGTTCTTTTGAAACATTTCTAAGTTGAGAAAAAAGAGATGGGATAATTCCTTTTTTTGAAAGGAATGTCAACCTAAATTTTTCGAGAGAAATATTGTCTGTTATTTTAAAGTCAACAATATCATTTTTAATATTTTCAATATCCATTGGTAGAATTATGGTGTAAAGTTAATTAATAAAACCTTTTTTTAAAAAATAGCTTATGATAGATTCTTTCATTAAAATGGATTGTTCTCCAGGTTTTAATTTAGGAAGCTTTGAATTTAAACTGTAATGAGGCCAACCATCTTCATCAACAAATTCGAATTTATAATATCCGTAAGGCTCTAGAAGTTTACAAATTGCAATGTGCATTAAATTAACTTTTTCATCCTTTTTAAATATTTTATCAAATTTTCCAAGTTCTTGAATTCCAATTAAATAAATGACACCTTCTAAATCTATAATTTCACCTTCATTAAAGCTTTTACTTAATTTATCAATTAAATTATCCCATCTTTTTATTTTTTTTTGATACTTATTCATTCTATTTTTATCAGACATTACAAACTTAAAGTTTCATATTGAATTATTTTGATATAATAATTTTTTCAGTATTAGCAATCGCATTTGTAAGAGGATTTTTTAAAGGATTTTTTAATGAATTAGCTTCTTTTTTAGGCTTTTTTATGGGGCTAATGGGTGCTAGTTATTTTTCTGAAAGATGCTCAAAAATCATATTATCTTTTATAGAAATTGATATTAGAATAGTCAATATTTTAAGCTTTTTTATTTTATTTATTTCCATAACAATAATTTTCAGCTTAATTGGAAAATCATTGACTAAATTGGTAAAACTTGCTTCATTAGGATTGTTTAATAGATTATTTGGTGGAATTTTTAGGTCTTTAAAATTTATTATAATCCTTTCAATATTAGTTTTATTAATTAATTATCTAGACACTCTTTTTTCGGTAAAAGTATTTGATTTTCTGAATCTAGAAAATTCAGTGAGTTTTAATTTATTGGAGATGTTAAGTGAAACTCTCTTGTTTCTATTTGAAAATGAAATGATGTTTATTTAAGAGACTGAAAGGAAGATTTTAAGATCCACCCTTTACTACCATTAGAAAGCTCTACCAGACTCCATTCGTTAACCTCCTCAATTATATTGACTTTAGTTCCTTTATTCAACTCGAAAATCTGCTCTGATCTTTCATTAGGTTCAGTTTTAAATGCAATTCTGTTTTCAAAAATTATAGCAGGATTATATTTATCTGAAATTGATTTTGAATTAAATGATATAGTTAATACTACAGAAAAGAGAATAAAAAAACTAATAGAAATTGAGAAGTATTTTCTTTTAGTATTGGGGTTTTTATTAAATAAATACAGAATAAAAAACACTACTGAGATAAATTCGATGAACAAAGTAACATAAAACCATTGCTGGTATTTAAACAAAGAGGATAAGTTAGATATCCACTTTGCTAATTGATTAACAGGAACCTTTTCAATCCTGTCAATAGTCATGTTGTTAGCAAAAGAAAGATTGTTTTTTGATTCTAAATTATTGGGATCTAATAGTAATGATTTTTCAAAGTAAAAAATAGAATTTGCTATGTCATTTAGTTTATAATAGGAGTTTCCTAAATTATAGTACAATTCTGAGGATTCATAGCCTGATTTGATTATTGATGAATACTTTTCAATGGCTTGCTCATAATTACCATTATTATAAAATGAGTTCCCCTGATCAAACAAAGTTGTTAAGTTTTGATTTAAAATTATTAAAGAAAAAAATAAAAATTTATACATATTATCTCTTATCAAAATTAGAAATCACTTTAACTGCCTTTTCATAATCCTGGTCCATACCTTCAGGTGTAGTTGGAGTATATCTTGCAAGCTCACAACTATTAATTATCTCTATTAAATCTTCAATTATATTATCTGAAATTTTATCTTTTTCCAAAATACTCTTTAGCCTATCTTTTGAAAAATCCTCTCTTTCAATTAAATATTTAGACTTAATAAAATTAAACAATGCACTTTCCAATGATGCGTAAAAAGAATCTTTATTATTCATATCAATCTTTGCATTATTTAAGTATTGTCTAGCAAGAAGATCGGCATCTCTAGATTTTAAAATATTTTCAGAAACCTTATTATTTCGTAGATTGAAATAAATTATTGCAAGTACTAAAATTATTATTGGGATTAGAAATAACGTAAATAATATTTTTTTAGAATCAATTATATTCTTTCTATAAATTTGATTAAAGTCGGAACTTAATTTAATAAAATTAAATTGATCGCTACTAGTTATAGAGTTACTTACAGGATTACTAGCTTGGACATTAGACTCCGAAAGCCTTGTGGGCCCATCTAAAACATCTACGATACTTTCATTTGAGTAAAGCGTTACATATTGCTCCGTCTTAGGATTAAAAAATGAGAACTCAACAGGTGGAATGGGATATTTACCTTGATATTGTGGTACAATTGTGTAAACATTGGAAATTTCACCATTCATACCGCTAAGACTAATATTTATTTTCTCCTTAAACTCAGGAGCATATTTTTCAAGAGAAGATGGTACTATAATTTCAGGCAGTGAGAACAGCTTTAAATTTCCATTACCATTCACCTTAAACTCTAGTTGAAATGATTCAGTGGCCTTCAATTGAGATTTAGAAGAATTTAATGAAATATCAAAATTACCAACAGCACCATTAAAGCTTTCAGGTTTCCCATTTTCAGGGAAATTTTTGACCTTTATAATCCTTTTTCTAGAGGCAACCTTTTTAGAGGTTTGAGTATAAATTGTGTTCCCAAAAAAATCTCTACGATTAGTAGGAACATCAATTGTAACATCAAGAGTTAATGGCAAGAGCTCTAAATCCCCTGCTTTTTGTGGAAATAATAATGCTTTTTTCCAAGTAACATAATTGTATCTCTGACCTTTATATGACGTGTTTTTAATTTCTAATCTAGGTATCTTTATATTTTGCGACCAAAAGTTCTTAAATTCAGGATTATCAATTTCACCAAGATTGGTTACATTAATTTTGGGATTGAATAATAATTTAAATTCTACTGAAATTGGTTCATTTAAATACGGATTTGATTTTGAAATTTCAATACTTAGCTCAATGTCATCATCAACAACCGATGAAGGACTTCCTGGTGATAATGAAGGTTCAACAGCTTCAGTAACTTGAACTTTAACAGGCAATGTTTTATAAATATCTCCATCAATTTCAATTGAAGCTTGACCTATGGTATAATTCCCTTTTTTTTCTGGTGTTAAAAAATAAGAATAGGTTTTTGAAAAAGTTCTAACCCCATTTATCCAACTGTTACTCACAGATTGATTTGGTCCACCAACAACTCTAAATCCGTTAAAAGACGGAGGGCTAAAGTTATCTCCATCTTTATTCATTTTGAAATTAACTCTCAGGTTTTCATTAACTCCAAGTTTAGTCTTACTTACTTCAGCTTCAAATTTAACTTGGGAGAAACTAATATTTAAAAAAAATAAAAATGATATGTAGACAAATAATCTCATTTTCTTACCAGTCCTTTTTATTTGATTTTGGATTTCCTTTAAACTTTTTCTTATTCACTTTATCTTGAACTTTTTTCTCTTCCTTGTTCATTGCTTCTAATAAATTTTTTAGCTGTTGAGGAGAAATTTGATTTTTCTTAGGCTCCTGTGGATTCTTTTCGCCGTCTTTATTTTTTTGATCCTTATCCTTTTTATCATTTTCTCCTTCATTTTCTTTTTGATCCTGGTTTTTATCCTTTTGATCTTTCTGATTCTTTTGTTCTTTATTCTTGTCCTTATTTTGATTCTGTTTTTTTAACAACTCTTTTGCTAAAACATAATTATATCTGGTTTCTTCATCATTTGGGTTATTCAACAATGCGCTTCTAAATGCATTTACAGCATTTTGATAATCTTCTTTTTTCATGTAAGTATTTCCAAGATTATGAAACCCTTTATGCTTATTTTCTTTAGATGCGTCAATCTTTAGAGCTTTCTTATACATGAGCTCAGCATCTACGTTTAATTTATTTTTATAAAGTGAATTACCTAAATTGTATGGTGCATTATAATTGAACGAATCAATTGCCTTTGCTTTTCTGAATTTATATTCAGCGAGTTCTAAATCTTTTTTTTCGAATTCAATATTCCCATCAAACACAAGGTTATTTGATTTTTTCTCAATATTATTTTGAGCACTCATCAGACCAAAAGAAAGTACGGAAAATAATAAATTATACTTTTTCATTTTCATTAAACAAATTTAACTTATCTAACCAATATGTTTTTCTTTCAAAAACTACTACATCAAGAATAATCAAAAATAGCCCCACAAATAAAAACCACTGAAATTGGTCTTTAAATGATACAAATTGCTTTGATTCAAACTCTTGTTTATCCATTTCCTTCAACTCATCTACAATGCTACTTACAACTGAACTTGTATTATCTCCTTTAAAATAAATTCCACCAGTTTGTGTAGCCATATCTTTTAAGATATTTTCATTAAGCTTAGTAATTACAACTTCACCTTTATCATCTTTTTTATATGATTTAACAATATCATTTTCTTTAATTGGAATTGGAGCTCCATTGGATGAACCAACTCCAATACCTATAATTGTAATTCCAGATTCTTTAGCAATATCACTTAAATTATTATTTTCAATTTCATGATCTTCCCCATCTGAAATAACACACAAAACTCTGTTTGTTTGATTTTCGTCATTGAAATAATTTTTAGAAAGATTAATAGCTTCAGCTATTGAAGTCCCCTGCGATGATAACATGTCTGTGTTTAAACTTTCTAAAAACATTCTAGCAGATGAAAAATCAGTTGTAATTGGTAAAACAGGAATTGCAGTAGATGCATAAGCAATTATTCCAACCCTGTCTGATCCAAGATTATTAAATAACTCTGAAACAATTCTTTTAGATTTAATAATTCTATTAGGGGCAATATCTTCAGCCAACATACTCTTTGAGACATCAATGGCAAATACAATATCAACTCCTTCTCTTTTTACTGTCTTAAGTTCTGTTCCAATTTTTGGGTTTACCAATGATATTACTAGCATCAATAAAGCAATGGAAATTATAATAAACTTGAGTAATGGTTTTGAATTTGAAATTTCTGGACTTAGAAATTTAATTGTATTTGTATCAAAATATTTACTAATGGATTTTTTTTGCCATCTTCTGAATATAAAAAAAACTAAAAAAAGAATTGGGATAATCAACCCTAAATAAATAAATGATATTTCGTCTAATTGATACATTAAATTACACTTCTAAAAATTACATATTTTAAAAAAAGTTCAAGAGAAATAAGAGCAAATGCTAGTAAAGCAAATAGCCTATACTTTTCATCAATATCCGAATATTTAATTTCTTCAACTTCTGTTTTTTCTAACTTATTTATCTCCTCATAAATCTCTTCCAGCTTTCTATTATCAGTAGCTCTAAAATATTTTCCACCCGTCTTATCTGCAACCTCATTTAACAAGTCCTCATCAATTTCTACTTTAGTAATTCCAAATCTAAAAGAACCATT
>CENP01169064.1_pt1 | contig 20546 bp, 19 predicted proteins | sample 361281 | NCBI WGS metagenome assembly CENP01 (sample SAMEA2591122, study PRJEB7988) | marine metagenome | biome: marine biome (ENVO:00000447); feature: deep chlorophyll maximum layer (ENVO:xxxxxxxx); material: saline water (ENVO:00002010), including plankton (ENVO:xxxxxxxx) | depth 70 m | reverse complement strand
CTATTTTAATTTTATCTAAAAAGTCCATAGAATCAAAAATATACGTCTTCATAATTTTTATAAACTTTTCATCAATATCTTTTATAGTACCATAAATATTTCTTTTAATAGTTCGCTTTATTCCATTTATATTTTTCTTAGTTGAAAACTTTCTATATGCAAATAATCTTCCTGAAAATGCTTCTGTCATATGATATATTTTTTTTCCTACTGATAAATCTCCTACTCCCATTTCCCTCAAACTCATATCAAAATCTTTATACATAATTTCTAATATTTCCTTATAAATCAATTGATCTTTTTTATTTTTTTTGTCTAACCTTCTTTCTAGTAAAAAAAAATGCAATACTATTAGCTCAAATCTTCCATCGATAGTATCTGGTACTTTAAGTTCTCTATAGAATGCCTTAGTCCTAGCTTGTTCTACTATTAATTTATACAGAATTCCAGAAAAGTTAATTATATCCTTATTTTTTTTATTGAAAAACATTTTATTTAAAATTTTATTATGTAAACTTACATATATGAAAAACAAAAAAATATCTATATTTGTTATTATTACTTTTTTTTTATCAATCTTAATATCTTGTCAACCAAGAATAACAAAACACGGTAACTTTTTTAATCAGAAAAATATAAAATTAATTAAAAAGACCAAACTGAATAAATCAGAAGTTATTGCAATATTTGGTGAACCAACTGTAAAATCAACTTTCTCCAATAATGTGTGGTATTATATTACATTAATTCAACATGAAAAAGCCTACTTTGAAGTTAAAAACCTTAAAAATAAAGTCTTAATAATTACTTTTGATGAAAACCAACTAGTAAAAAAATACAAAATTCTTACAGAAGAAGATTCTTTAGAAATTAATTTAAGTAACCCTAAAGAGGCATCTAACAACCAAAATGAACTGAGTCTTTTACAAGAGTTTTTTTCTATGTTCACAAGAAAGTTAGACATCCAATAATATTAATGTGCTAAAAATGCTAATAATAATAGAGCTACTATGTTAGTTATTTTTATCATTGGATTAACTGCTGGCCCAGATGTGTCCTTGTAAGGGTCACCTACAGTATCACCTGTTACCGCAGCTTTATGTGCTTCAGAACCTTTTCCGCCGTGATTTCCATCCTCTATATATTTTTTGGCATTATCCCATGCTCCTCCACCTGAAGTCATACTTATAGCTACATACAATCCAGTAACAATAACTCCGAGAAGCATTGCTCCTAAAGCAATAAATGCCTCTGCTCTTGACGCTACTAGTTCGATTATAAAATAAAAAACTATTGGTGCTAAAACTGGTAATAGAGAAGGGATTACCATTTCTTTTATTGCTGATTTTGTTAATAAATCAACTGTTCTACTATAATTTGGCTTAGTTTTTCCTGTCATTATACCTTTATTTTCCTTAAATTGTTTTCTAACCTCTAATACGACAGAAGAAGCTGCTCTCCCCACAGCCGTCATAGACATAGCTCCAAATAAGAAAGGTAATAAACCACCAAAAATCAAACCTATAATTACAAAAGGATTATCCAAAGAAAAACTTATTTCTAAACCTTGAAAGTACGGATAGGTTTCTGAATTTGCTATGAAATAATCTAAATCTTCTCTATAAGCTCCAAATAGTACTAGTGCTCCTAATCCAGCTGACCCTATGGCATATCCCTTAGTCACTGCTTTTGTTGTGTTACCAACTGCATCTAAATTATCAGTAGTTTTCCTAACACTTTCTGGTAAATTTGCCATTTCAGCTATACCGCCAGCATTGTCAGTAACTGGTCCATATGCATCTAAAGCAACTACCATTCCTGCTAACGCTAACATGCTTGTTACAGAAATAGCTATACCAAATAAACCTGCTAAACTGTTGGCTACTATAATTGCTACACATATTATTAAAGCAGGAACAGCTGTTGACTCCATAGAAATAGCTAGTCCCTGTATAACATTAGTAGCATGACCAGTTTCGGATGCTTTAGCTACAGATCTTACTGGTCTAAAATTAGTAGACGTATAATATTCAGTAATCCAAATAAATAAAGCAGTTACCACTAAACCAACTATAGAACATAGAAAAATATCCATGGAGGTAAAACTACCACTAGAATAAGTAAAAACAGTTCCCATACCTACAAAATATTCAATTACCAAATATATGCCAATAAATGAAAAAATAGCTGAAGCAATAAACCCTTTGTATAACGCTCCCATTACAGTTCCATTCTTTGATATTTTGACAAAAAAAGTTCCAATTATTGAAGAAATAATACAAACACCTCCAATAGCTAAAGGTAAGTTCATTAATAAAACTTCAAAATTTCCACTAAAAAAAATAGAAGCTAATACCATGGTTGCTACTACTGTAACTGCATATGTTTCAAATAAATCTGCTGCCATACCTGCGCAGTCTCCTACGTTATCTCCAACATTGTCAGCAATCACTGCAGGATTTCTAGGATCATCTTCAGGAATTCCAGCTTCTACTTTCCCTACTAAATCAGCTCCTACATCCGCACCTTTAGTAAAAATACCACCTCCAAGTCTTGCAAATATTGATATTAGTGATGCTCCAAAACCTAGAGCTACTAATGGATCAATTAATTCTCTACCAGATGCTCCACTATTAATTAAAAAATAGTATGTTAAACAAATTGACAATAATGCAAGTCCTGCAACTAACATACCAGTAACCGCGCCTGATTTAAAAGCTACGCCTAGACCATCATTTAAGCTTTTCTTAGCAGCTTCTGTTGTCCTTACGTTTGCTCTCACAGAGATATGCATACCAATAAAGCCTGCCATGCCAGATAGAATAGCACCAACCAAAAATCCTAATGCCACACTAATTTCCAAAAAGAGAGCAATGATAATGAATATAATAACTCCTACTAAAGCAATAGTAAAATATTGTCTTTTAAGATACGCAGAAGCTCCTTCTTGAATAGCATTTGATATTTCTTGCATTTTTTTTGTTCCAGCAGACATACTCAGAACTTTTTTTGCTGTTATAAAACCATAAATTATAGCTAAAGCTCCAGCTAAACATGAAAAAATAAAAATTTGTTCCATTTCTTACCCCCATTATTAATTTTGTACCATGCCAGATGATTTCCTTTATTGCAATAGTCTAAATAAATTTTTTATTAAAAATGAGAATATCCCCTTGAAAAAACTTTATTATCTAGACTTACTTTTTTGCCTTTAGAAAATTTTCCAATAACTGAAATCTTTACTTTATGTTTAGCAGCTATTTTTTCAATAATCTTAAGATTGTTTTCATTCACTGAAAATGCTAATTCATAATCGTCACCTGCGCCGATTAAATCATACAAACTTGTAGCTTTTTTTTTAATTAAATTTTTAGCTTTTATAGATATAGGTATTGCTTGTGAGTTTATATTTAAACTACAATTTGAGTTTAATGCTAATTTAGAACTGTCAACTATTAAACCATCTGATAAATCAATACAAGACGTAGCATATTTACTAATGCTCCTAGCAAAATCATTTCTAAAAGGTGGGTTTAGAAATTTTTTTATAAAATAATTATTTAGCAAACCTTTACTAAATTTATTCTTTTTTAATAACATATCTAATCCTATTTTTGCATCGCCAATATTACCAGAAACACAAAGCAATTCATTTGGTTTTGCTCCTTTTCTGCTTAATAACTTTTTTTTAATTCCTTCTCCTACGACTGTAATTGAAAATGATACTGATTGATGTGATGTACACAAGTCTCCACCGCCTAACATGGTATTTGAACTTTTTAGGGCATTTTTTATACCCTTTTGTAAATCTTTTAATAGCTTATTAGTAGTTGTATGTTTGTTTAGAGTAATAGAAATAAATATACAATAAGGCTTTGCTGCCATTGCAGACAAATCACTTATAGCTGCAAGAATAGCACGATTTACAGCACTCGAAATATTTATAAAATTAGGACAGTGTATTCCATAAATAAAGTTATCTACACTAATTACTAAATTCTTATTATTAAATATCCTTAATATAGCTGCATCATCTGATAAGTTTAATGCTTCTTTAAATTGTTTACTTAATGGTTTTAGATACCTATCAATTATAACGCTTTCGTCCATATTATTATTTTCTAATATTTTTACCTATATTATCAAGAATACCATTTACAAAACCAGTATTACTTTTATCTAAATATTTATTGGCAATAGAAACATATTCATTAATTATAATTTCTAATGGTATCTCTTTGAAATTAATTAATTCATATATTGCTAAACTAATTATAGCCTGCATAGTTAAATCAACTCTGGTAATAAGCCAGTTTTCAGATAAATTACATTCAATAAGTTTGATAATTTTTTTTTCGTTTTTACAGACGCCAGTTACTATATTTTTTAAAAAATCAATGTCATATTTTTTTTTATAATTCCTAGTTTCTTTAATTCTATAACTACAAAATTCATCTAAAATCTTGTTTATATCTTCTTTAGAAAAAAAAAATTGAAATACAACTTGCACAGCAACTTTTCTTGCATTTCGTCTAGCTTCCATCTGTATATTTTGCTTTTAATTTGATCTGATTGATGCAAGCTAATGCAGCTACTTTTCCTTTTCCAAGTCTTTTATTAGCAACAGTTTTAGATCTTATTAAAGCTTGTTCATAGTTTTCTACTGTCAAAATTCCATATCCGATTGCAAAACCTTCTAATGAAATGTTCATAAGTGCTCTGGCGCTTTCACTACATACATAATCGTAGTGTGATGTTTCACCTCTTACAACACAACCTAATGCAATATAACCATCAAACTTATATTTGCAGAAAGTAATAATTGATGGAATTTCAAATACACCAGTAACTTTTTCTAGATGACAAAACAAATTATTTTTTTCAACCTCTTCTTTAGTTTCCATTACAAGGTTATCAAAAATTTCTTGATAATAATTACTACCAACTATTAAAATATTTTTTTTTTTATTCAAAATTAAGCTCCTTATGCCCTACTATTTTTAAATCAAAACCCTCTAAACCTATGATAGCTTTTTTTGAATTAGTTAAGAGTAGCATTTTTCTAACACCTATATCTCTTAAAATTTGTGCTCCTACACCATATTCTCTAAACTCTTGACTTTCTAAGTTGTTGTTAGTATTTTCCATATTTTTCCAATCAAAAATTTCTTTATTGTCTCTAATTATAACTATGACGCCTTTTTTATTTTCTTGCATTTCTAACATTATTCTATTTATAGATGCCTCATTATCTTTTATATTTTTTTTTAATAATGAACCCTGAAATAAATCACTAATATAATTAAGTTTCTGGACTCTAACTAAAACCTCTTCATCTTCTTTAATCTCTCCCTTTACAAGAGCAAAATGTTCAGTTTTATCTATAATATTAGAATAGCAAAAAAACTTAAACTCTCCTGCTATTTTAGACAATAATGTATCACTATATTTAATTTTAACAATAGGATCGTATCTAACTCTCCATCTTATTAATTCCTCTATTGTAGCAATATTAATATTGTGAGAATGACAAAATTTTTTTAAATCATCAAGTCGTGCCATGCTTCCATCGTCATTCATTATTTCACATATAACTGCTGCCGGTTTTAATCCTGCAAGTCTAGCAATATCAACTGCAGCCTCTGTGTGTCCAGCTCTAGATAAAACCCCTCCATCCCTAGCTATTAAAGGAAAGATATGCCCTGGTGTACTTATATCTTCTTTATTTTTATTATCATCAATCGCTGTTTGAATAGTTCTAGATCTATCAGCTGCAGATATACCCGTTGTAATTCCTTCCTTTGCCTCAATAGAAGTAGTAAATGCCGTGTCAAATTTACTAGCATTTCTTCTATCCATTTTTTTTAAATCTAGTTCAATTGATCTCTCTTTTGTTAAAGCTAAACATATTAATCCTCTTCCATACTTTGCCATAAAGTTTATAATATCAGGAGTAATTAGTTGAGCTGGAAAAATTAAATCACCTTCATTTTCCCTATTTTCATCATCTACTAAAACAAATAACTTTCCGTTCCTAGCATCTTCTACAATTTTTTCAATATTTGACAGGTTTAACATATACTCACTTTTTTTTTTTTATATTATTTTCAACATATCTAGCTAGAATATCAATTTCTAAATTTACTATATCACCTTTTTTAATGCTACCTAAGGTAGTAATATCAAAAGTATGAGGAATAATACTAATTGAAAATTTTTTATCCTCAACATCATTCACTGTAAGTGAAATGCCCTCGATTGCAATTGATCCTTTTCTACAAACAAACCTTTGCAGTTCATTTGGCAGCTGAAAAATTAATATTAATGATTTTTGTAATTTTTTTTTTTGAAGCAAGTAAGTTGTCTTATCAATATGTCCTGTTACTATATGCCCACCCAGCTCATCGCCTACTTTTAATGATTTTTCTATATTAAGCTTAGTTCCTTTTTTCCAATTTTTTGCACTTGTAACCCTAAGAGTTTCTTCAGATATATTAACAGTAAAAAAACCCTTTTCCTTTTTAACTATTGTAAGACAAATACCTGAACATAATATAGAACTACCTATTTTAGCATCAGATAAGTCAACATCACTTTCTATCTTATATTCTCCATTTATTTTTTTATTAATTTCTTTAACAAAGCCTAAATTTGTAGTTATACCTGTGAACATATTTACCTATATAGTTTTTTTATTTTTTTATTTATCCAAACTTCTAATTGTTCGTTATTTAATTTAACTGTATTATAAAGTTCAAAATCATCAATATTTTTAATTTTATCTAATACATTTAAGGAGCCCTTACCGGTAAATTTGCTAGACCTATAAAAATAAATTATATCTATTAGATTTTTATTTAAAAAAGAAGACGCTATTTTAGATCCACCTTCCAATAAAATAGATTTGACCTTACTTTTTTTAATATTTTTTATAAACGAGTCTAAAGACAAATTATTATTCATATCTAATCCAATTTCATAAATGATTGCTCCTAATGATAATAACTTATTATATTTGTATTTATTGATAATTTTATTCGTAAAAATAATTAATGGGTTTTTTTTTATAGTTTTAAATAAATTATCTTTAATATTTATTTTCAAGTCTTTATCAAAAACTATTCTATAATTGCTATGTCTATGCCCATTAATTCTAATATTTAATGAAGGGTTGTCTAATAACATAGTATTAGTACCAACCATTACGGCATCAAAAATACTTCTAATTTGATGCACATGTAGCCTTGAAAATTTTGAAGTTATCCATTGGTTTTTAATATCATTATTAGTAATATTTCCGTCTAAGGACATAGCCATCTTTAAACCTATCATAGGCCTTGCTAAAAAATATTTGCAAAGTTGAGAGTAGTTAATTAAAAAATTTTCAAATGAAGTTTTTTTCAGAACTACTTCTATACCTTTTTTTATTAATTCGTTATAACCTTTTTTATATGTTAATGGATTAGGATCAAATGCTCCAATAACTACTCTCTTAATTCCTGAATTAATTATTTTTTTTGTACATGAAAAATTATTATTTGCTAAATTACATGGTTCTAGAGTTATATAAATAGTAGATCCTTTTACTTTATTACCAGCCATTTTGATTGCATTTTCTTCTGCATGAGGTCGACCATTTTTAGATGTAGCTCCTACTCCTACTACTTCATTGTTGTTTACTATTATACATCCTACAGCGGGGTTACTCCCAGTATTTCCCAAAACACGAGAAGCTTGGTAAAATGCAGAATTTAACCAGAATGAATCCATAACAAATTATTTTTTGTGGTCTTTTAATTCGCCCAAAAAGTTTTCAAAATCTTGTACTTCTCTAAAGTTCTTATATACAGAAGCAAATCTTACATAAGCTACTTGATCAACTTCAGATAAAGATTCCATCACTAATTGTCCTATCATATGAGATGGAATATCTACCTCACCTGAACTCTCTAATCTCCTCACGATACCACTAATTAATTTTTCAACTCTTTCAGAGTCTATTTTTCTCTTTCTTAAAGCAGTCAAAATTGAATTAGCTAATTTATCTCTATTAAAAGTTGCTCTTTTCCCATCTTTTTTAATTACTGTTAAATCTCTTAGTTGTACTCTTTCAAAAGATGTAAATCTAGACCCACATGCAGGACACAGCCTCCTTCTCCTTATAGCTGAGCCATCCTCAGTTGGCCTTGAGTCTTTTACCTGAGTTTCCATATTATTACAAAAAGGACATTTCATATCATTATAACTTAATAAAGTGGAAATTTGTTACATAACTCTAACACTTTATTACGAACATACTTTGCAGTTTTTATAATTTCATCATCACTTTTTTTCAAGGAATCTATTACATCGCTAATAAGATTTCCTATATATTTAAATTCTTTTTCTTTAAAACCTCTTGTAGTTCCAGCAGCTGTACCTATTCGAATACCTGAAGTTATAAAAGGTGATTTACAATCAAATGGTATTGAATTTTTATTACAAGTAATACCAGCATTATCCAAACTTTTCTCAGCTACTTTACCTGTAACATGTTTATTACATAAATCTATTAAAAGCATGTGACAAGACGTATCTCCAGAAATTATTTCAAATTTATTATCCTTTAGTGAATTACAAATAGCTTTAGCATTCAAAAGTGTCTGTTTACTGTATATTCTAAAATCATTAGATAATGCTTCCTTAAAAGCTGAAGCTTTAGCTGCAATTACATGCATGAGAGGTCCTCCTTGTAATCCTGGAAATACAGCCTTATCAATTAATTTACCGAGTTCTTCATTCTTACTAATTATTATACCACCTCTTGGTCCTCTTAAAGTTTTATGAGTAGTAGATGTACATACATCAGCATGAGGAACCGGATCTGGATAAACTTTACTTGCTATTAATCCAGAATAATGTGCCATATCTACTAATAAATATGCTCCAACTTCATCACATATTTCTCTGAAAAGTTTAAAATCAATTTTGGAAGAGTATGCGGATGCACCTGCTATAATCATTTTTGGCCTATGTTTTTTACTTAATTCTCTAACTTCTTGGTAATCAATTTTTCCATCATCTTTTTTAACTCCATAATGTATTGCATTAAAATATTTTCCAGACTGATTTGGTCCTGCACCATGAGTAAGATGCCCACCTGCAGATAATGACATTCCTAATATAGTGTCTCCTGGTTTTAACAAAGCTAAAAAGACAGCTTGATTTGCCTGAGACCCAGAGTTTGGCTGAACGTTTGCCCATCTACATCCAAATAGCTCTTTTAATCTTTCTATAGCTAAATTTTCTGCTATATCTACAAACTCACACCCGCCGTAATATCTTTTACCAGGATACCCTTCAGCATACTTATTTGTTAATACAGAACCTTGATATTTCATAACATTTTTGGATGCAAAGTTTTCTGAAGCTATAAGTTCGATCGTATTTTTTTGTCTATTTAATTCCTTAGCTACTGCATCCTCTAGATCTTTATCGTTATAACACTGAAAATCTTCTTCTATTTTATTTATTCTATTTGTATGCCTTTCTCCTTCAAACTCAGTATTTAAAAAAGCTTCAACGCATTTACTAGCACACTTAAAATCTATATCTCTAGCTCCTAAAGCAATAATATTTGCATTATTATGCTTGCGAGCTAGTATTGCCATATTTTCGTTATTGCATAAAGCAGCCCTAATTCCCTTAAATCTATTTGCTACGATAGAGATACCTATCCCAGTACCACATAAAGCAATACCTTTTTTAACATTACCTTTTATTATATTATCGGCTATTGCTTTTCCATAATCAGGATAATCAACAGAGTCTTCACTGTTTGTTCCTAAATCTAAAACACCATAGCCATTTTCTTCCAAATTAAGCTTTATTTTCTGTTTCAATTGGAAACCAGCATGATCTGATGCTATAGCAATCTTTTCTTTTACATTATCCATAAATTGATCCTTATAGTTAAATTACAATTGTTATAATAAATATCAATTGTTTATTCACTTAATTTAATTTTTATATACGAATTAAGTTCTTTTTTAACTTTTGAAGCAAGTAAATAAACTCCAACTATATTGAATAATGCCATTAAAAACATCATTGAATCTGATAAATCTATAACTGCTCCTATACTCAAGCTAGATCCAAAAATAACAAATAAACAATATATAAATTTAAACAAATTTTCATTATTCTTATTTTTACCAAATAAATATGTCCATGATTTTAATCCATAATATGACCATGATATCATTGTAGAAAAAGCAAATAATATTGCAGCAATTGCCAATATATAGGGGAAAAATTTAATATCTTTTTCAAATGCCTTTGAAGTTAACTCTATACCACCTAAACCTTCATTATCTAAATGCATTCCAGTTATGATTATAACTAAAGCAGTCATTGTACATATAATAACTGTATCAATAAATGGTTCTAGCAGAGATACAAAACCTTCCGTTACTGGATAATTTGTTTTTACAGCAGAATGAGCTATCGGAGCTGAACCTAATCCTGCTTCGTTAGAAAAAGCTGCTCTTCTAAATCCTTGTATTAAAACTCCAACAAATCCTCCAGCTACTCCTTCTCCAGTGAAAGCTCCATTTATTATAAGTTTTAAGGCATCAGAAATAAGAGAATAATTTAAAATAATAATAATCAAAGCAGCAGTAACATAAATTAGTGCCATTAAAGGAACTAATTTTTCTGTTACTTTTGCAATACTCTTTATTCCTCCGATTATAACAGCTCCTAGTGCTATAGACATTATTAAACCATAAAGCCAAGCTTTATCAGAAAAAAAAGAAGCTTCTCCTCCAGTTATATTTAAAAATTGTTGAAAAGATTGATTAGCTTGAAACATATTTCCTCCTCCTAAGGCGCCTCCTATACAACAAATTGAAAAAAATATAGCTAAATATTTTCCCAAATTTTCTAATCCTATTTCTTTCAAACCTGCAGAGAGATAGTACATGGGTCCACCGGATACAGTGCCATCTTTATTTATAACTCTATATTTAACACCTAAAGTACATTCACAGAATTTAAGAGACATACCTAATAACCCTGCTATTATCATCCAAAAAGTTGCCCCCGGACCACCAAGACTTACAGCTATTGCCACTCCTGCAATATTTCCTAAACCCACAGTTGCTGCACAAGCGGTCCATAAAGCTTGTTTATGGCTAACCTCTCCAGGTGCATTTGCTTCTTTAGATTTAAAAATTTTAATTGCGGTTCCAAAATGTCTTATATTTATAAAACCAAAATATACAGTACAAAATATTGCTGCAACTATTAACCAGACTACAATCAGTGGGACCTTAATACCTTCAAAAATTTCTACAGAAAAAAAAACTACACTTACAACAATATTAGACACAGGGTTTATGATTTGATTTATTTTTTCATCAATCTCTAAAGCCTGAGAAGAAAATACACTAGAAAGTGAAATTAAAATAACAAAAAAACTAAAAAATATTTTATTCATTAAACAATTTTTTTATTTAGATTTAAAGTGGACCAAACTTTTTTAATTGAGTCAATAAAGTAATTTATCATTTTTGTATTATGTAATGGAGTAGGTGTGACCCTAAGTCTTTCTGTTCCTCTTGGAACAGTAGGATAATTGATTGGTTGAACATAAATATTATATTTTTGTAACAAAATATCTGAGGCTTTTTTACATAAATCAGGATCCCCCACTATAATCGGTATGATATGGCTATTATTACTAATTATTGGAATATCTGTATCCATTAGTTTTTGTTTTAACTCCTTAACCGCCTCTTTTTGTTTCATTCTTTCTATATTACTTATTTTTAAATATTTAACTGATTCAATAGCCCCGGCTGCAATTGCAGGAGGAATAGAAGTGGTAAAAATAAAACCTGATGCAAAAGACCTAACAGTATCCACTAAATGATTATTTCCTGTAATATAGCCTCCCATTACACCATATGCCTTGGCTAAGGTACCTTCAATTATATCAATTTGATCATTTATCCCTAACTCTTGGGATATACCTCCTCCTCTATTACCATACATTCCTACTGCATGAACCTCGTCTAAATAAGTTAAAGCGTTATAATTTTTTCCTATTGCTACAATATTTTCAATTGGAGCAATATCACCATCCATAGAATACACAGACTCAAAAGCAATAATTTTTGGAATATTTCTATCTAATTCCTTAATCTTATTTTTAAGATCATCAACATCATTATGCCTAAATATAATTTTTTTAGCACCACTCGCTCTTATACCTTGTATCATTGATGAATGGTTCAGTTCATCAGAAAATACATAACAACCTGGAAGAGTAGATGCCAAAGTAGAGAGTGTTGCCTCATTAGAAATGTAACCTGATGTAAATAATAATGCAGCTTCTTTATCATGTAAATCAGCTAATTCCTTCTCTAACATAACATGGTAATGAGTTGTTCCTGAAATATTTCTGGTTCCTCCTGATCCAGCACCACATGTGTCCAAGGCCTTTTTCATTGAATTTATTACATTGCTATTTTGCCCCATACCAAGGTAATCATTGCTACACCAGACTATTACTTGATCACTTTTTTTATTATTACTATTAAACTTAGTTGCTTTTGGAAAATTTTGAACATTTCTCAAAATATCTATAAAAACTCTATATCTTCCTTCTTTTTTTATTTTGTTAATTATTTTCTCAAAATATAAATCGTAATTCATCATTTTCCTCTGCTTTTATTAACTTAACTTATAGAATAACCACCATCTACAAAAATAGTAGATCCTGTAATATAAGAAGCTCCATTAGAGGTTAAAAACATTACAGCCTCAGCGACTTCCTCAGGAAAACCAAATCTTTTTAATGGTATTCTTTTAACTATCTCATCATTATTATCATATGATTCTAAAATTTTATTAAGAGTAGTACCTTCAATAAAGCCTGGTGCCACACAATTAACTCTTACTTTATGAGTTGCCCAACATGAAGCCATCGACTTTGTTAGAGACTCTATTGCACTCTTTGTAGCGCTGTAAGAAGGTGCCTTAGACATAGGTGATTTAGTAGATACTGAACTTATATTTACAATATTGCCTTGAGATAGTGCTAATTTTGGCAAAAAAGTATGGCAAATTCTCATTAATCCCATTAAGTTCACGTTTACTACATCAGAAAAGTTTTCTATTCTATATTCTATACCTCCCTTTAACAAAGTAGCATTATTAATCAGTATATCTAGCTTATCTAATTTTTTATGAAGTATGTTTATTGATAATTCATTTGTTAAATCTAATTTTTCTAATTGAATATTTTTCTCTGAGCAACTTTTTTTAAAATGATCATAGCTAGTGTTTGACTTACAAGTAACTATTACTTTACTTCCAAGCAATGAAAACTTTTCAGCACATTTAAGGCCAATTCCTCGAACTCCTCCAGTAATTAAAATAATTTTATCTTTGAATTGCTTCTTGTTCATATTACTAAAAATTCTTGTTAACTAAATTATCTCTATTGTTAAACAATAAATAATCATTAATGTTTTTACATGCTAATTCTACCATAGCTCTTCTAGTAGTATGAGTAGCACTCCCTGCATGAGGCATTAAAACAGTATTTGTCATACTCATCAATTTTTTACTAACTTTTGGTTCATACTCAAATACATCCAAACCTGCTCCTGCAATAGTTTTATTTTCTAAGACTTCTACTAAATCATCTTCTTTAATAATTTTGCCTCTAGCAATATTAATTATAAAAGCATCTTTTCTCATATAAGCAAATGTATATTTATTCATTAAATGTTCAGTTTGGTTATTTAATGGAGCCAATATTAAAACATATTTACTTAACTTTAGTAAGCTATTTAAATCTGAGTAAACTGCATTATAAGTATCTTCTTCTTTATCATCTAATCTATTTCTATTGTGATAAATTATTTTAAGGTTAAAAGCATTTGCTCTAATAGCAACTTTTTTTCCTATGTTCCCCATACCTATAATACCAAGCACTTCATTGTTTAAATCTTCACCTAAAAAAAGCGGCCATGAATTTTTTTTCCATTTTCCCGCCTTAACATAACTATTTCCTTCACAAATCTTTCTTGCTGTTGAAATAATAAGACCAAGTGCTAAATCAGCTACAGCTTCATCTAATATATTTGGAGTGTTTAAAATAGCAACTTTGTGTTTTGATGCATACTCTATATCGACGTTATCGTAACCTACTGAAACATTCGAAATAACTTTAAGAATATTACTATTTTTTTTAATATATTGGTTACTAATCAAATTCCCTTGACTAATAATTCCGTCATACCCACTAGCGTATTTAATTAATTCATCAGAAGATAATATTTTTTCATTAGCATTATGAATATTAACTGAAAAATTATTTTCTAAATATTTTTTTTGATCTGCATTCAGAAAACAATGAGCAAAAATTTTTCTCATCAAAATTCAAATTAAATAGCTACTTTTTCCAGGAAACTACTTTTTGCATTTGTTCTCCTAGTCCATCTATACCTAACTTCATTTCATCTCCTTTTTTTAAATAGCGTGGTGGTTTCATTCCCATACCAACTCCTGGAGGTGTCCCTGTAGCTATTATGTCACCCGGATAAAGTGTCATGTAATGACTAACATAAGATACCAATTCTTTAATATTGAAAACCATTGTTTTGGTATTCCCATCCTGCATTTTTTTTCCATTTAACTCTAACCATATTGATAAGCCTTGAGGTCTAGAAATTTCATCTTTGGTTACCAACCAAGGTCCTACTGGACAAAAAGTATCACACCCTTTTCCTCTAGTCCATTGGCCAGCTGCTGTATCAAGCTGATAAGCCCTTTCTGAAACGTCATTTACAATAGTATATCCTGCAATATATTGCATAGCTTTAGTTTCGGGAACGGACCTCGCTTTATCACCTATTACTATACCTAGCTCTACTTCCCAGTCAGAACGTTTGCTGTCTACTAATCTAGAAACTATCTTTCCTTTTTTTGGAATTGCACCCTTAGGAAGCATTACCTGATCATTAGGTCCAGCTAGAGAAGAAGTAGGCTTTAAGAAAATAATTGGTTCTTTTGGAAGAGGAGCTCCCACTTCTTTGGCATGATCAACATAATTTAAACCTATACAAACTATTTTACCAATATTTGAAACTGGCACTCCTAGTCTAGGTTTGCCTTTAACTACGTTAAGTTTTTTAAGATTAACTCTTTGTACTAATTTTAGAGAGTTTGGATTGATAGCTTTACTATCTATGTCTTTTAATTTAGTAGATAAATCTCTTATCTGCCCTTCATTATCTATTATTCCAGGTTTCTCTCTTCCCAGTTTGCCAAACCTTACTAACTTCATAATTATTATCTCCAATCAATTTGCTAATTTGTATAAATAATTATATTACTGTAATAATATCAAAATAACAATTAACTTTAGATAGCAGGAGTAATCAATTGCATTTTAAAACTAAAATTCTAAAAAATTCAAAAAAAAATATTCTTGAAGTAGTATCAAAGTTAGATTCAGGAGAAGTAATTGGATTACCTACAGAAACTGTTTATGGTTTAGCAGGCAGATGTGATAATAAGAATACTATTGATAATATTTATAAAATAAAAAGTAGACCAAAAAATAATCCTCTTATTATTCATTACTCAAACCCAAATGATGCTCTTAGAGATATCTATGCTGACTCACGAGCTATTGAATTAGCAAAAAAATTCTGGCCTGGACCTTTATCTATAGTTGCTAAAATTAAAAGTAGATCTATTGCTAGGGAAGCTTTGGCTGATTTAAACACTGTTGCAGTTAGAGTGCCTTCAAATAAAATATTCTTAGATGTTTTAAATAAACTTAAAACTCCATTAGCGGCTCCTAGTGCTAACCGTTATGGTAAAATTAGTCCTACAAGTGCTAAAGATGTTTATGAAGAACTAAATAGTAAGATATCTATTATCTTAGATGGTGGTCCTTCCATTATTGGACTTGAGTCTACAGTTATAGACCTAACTGAAAAAGATACAAAGATTCTTAGGTACGGTGGTCTCAATAAGCAAGAAATAAATAAAATTATTTCACTAGATAATAATAAAACAATAAAAATATTTATTTCTCCCGGGCTCTCCAGTTCTCATTATCAACCAGACACCTCTATGAGAATAAATGCAATAAGGCCAAGAAAAAATGAAGCCTGGTTAGCATTTGGAGCTATTCCTAAACATTATAAAGGTATAGCTATATCGTTAAGCAAAAAAAAATGTTTGAAAGAAACTGCAAAAAATTTATATAAAATGTTAAGGTATTTAGATAAAAGAAAATGTGCAAAAATAGCTGTGCAAAAAATACCTGAACTTGGTTTAGGAATAGCTATAAATGATAGATTACAAAAAGCATCTTTTAAGAAAACTAATGCTAAAAAATATTAAAATACTTAAAGAAAAATTAAATAAGAACTTATGGACTGAGAATAATGAAATATTAGACTCTCACCTATATGATCAAAGAGGAAATATTAAAGGAAAAACATCTTTGTTATTACTTCCACAAAATACTGCTGATGTAGTTGAAATAGTCAAGGTTTGTGATCAATATAAAATCCCAATAGTACCTCAGGGAGGAAGAACTGGACTTTGTGGAGGAACTATTCCAAATAAAAATGGAAAAGAAATTCTTCTTTCTACGGAAAAAATGAATAATATTTTAGAAATCAGCAAAGATAATTTTTATATGATTGCCCAATCAGGTTGTTCATTATGTGATATAAAAAATAAAGCTTTAGAAAATAATAGATTTTTTCCTCTTACTTTACCTTCTGAAACTGCTTGTACTATAGGAGGAAATATTTCTACTAATGCAGGTGGTTCAGCGGTTTTAAAGTACGGAATGACTAAAGAAGTTGTTGAAGGATTGGAAGTAGTCCTTCCAAATGGAGAAATTCTTAATTCTATTAAAAACATTGAAAAAGATAATCGAGGATTTGATCCCAAATATTTACATATCGGATCGGAAGGAACCTTAGGAATAATTACTAAAGTCAAGTTGAGATTGTTTCCTGAAATAAAAAAAAAGGCTATGGCCATAGTAGCCTTAGATTCTATTGAAGATATTATTAATTTTTTGAATATTACAAAAAATCAATGCTATGAATATTTAAGTGCTTTTGAAATCAATAGCAGAATAGGATTAAATCTTATAAAAAAATATTATAATAATATTCCTATTCCTTTCAATAATAAGTATAATTGGTATATAATATTTGAATTAAGTTCCTATGATAACTTAGATTTAGATTTAAAAATTAAAAATATTATTAGTAAAGGCCTTAATAATAAAATTGTTTCAGATGCAGTAGTACCTCAAAATTTAAATCAATATAATAATATTTGGAAAACAAGAGAACTTTTATCAGAAGCCCAAAAAATTAAAGGGAAATCTATTAAGCATGATATTTCTATACCAATAAATAAAATTCCAATATTCCTCAATAAAGCTAACAAATTTCTTTCTGCTTTTCATGAGGATAATATTTTAGCATTTGGCCATTTAGCTGATGGTAACCTTCACTATAATATTTCTAAACCTGAAGAAATGTCTGATACACTTTTTAATAAATTGCATAAACAAATTAATAGTAATATATTTGATTTAGTTAATGATTTAGGTGGTAGTTTTTCTGCTGAACATGGAATTGGATTGATTAAAAAAAAAGAATTTAAAAAATATACTTCTAAGGAAGAATTAATAATTAAAAATAATTTTAAAAAATTGTTAGACCCTAATAATATAATGAACCCTGGAAAAGTTTACAATTAAAGGAATTATGATGGAAAAATATGAAGCTCCAATTGAAGATATGAATTTTGTTTTAACACAACTTTTAAATTTTGAAAGTTATTTAAAAAGTGTAAATAATAATCAAATAACAACTGATAGCGTAAAAATGATAATTGAAGAGGCAAGCAAGTTTGCTACAGAAGAACTAGATAGCATAAACCATATTGGTGACCAAGAAGGTATAAAGCTTGAGAATGGTATAGTTAGAATGCCTGAAACTTTTGTAAAAGCTTATAAAAAATTTGTGAAAAACGGTTGGTTTTCTATTATAGGTGAAAATGAATATGGTGGCCAAAATTTACCCTTATCAGTTATAGCTATAATAAATGAAATTTGGCAGTCAGCCAACATAAGTTTTGCAAGTAATAATATGTTAACTCAAGGAGCCATAGAACTTCTTGAAAGTCACGGAAATGAAAAACAAAAAATTGAATACTTACCAAATCTTATTTCAGGTGAATGGAGTGGTACGATGAACTTAACTGAACCACATGCTGGTTCAGACCTCTCATCAATTAAAACTAAAGCAATTAAAAAAGATAATAAATATTATATAAAAGGAACAAAAATTTATATAACTCATGGAGATCAAGACATGAGTGATAACATAATTCATTTAGTACTAGCCAAATTAGATGGTGCCCCTAAAGGAGTAAAAGGTATCTCTCTTTTTTTAGTTCCAAAATACTTTATCAATCAAAGCGGTGCAAAATCTAAAAATGATATTAAAGTTGTATCTATAGAAAAAAAGTTAGGTCACCATGCTAGCCCTACATGTGTACTAAGCTTCGGAGATAATGACGGAGCTATGGGAGAACTTATAGGAGAACCTAATCAAGGGTTAAAAGCTATGTTTACTATGATGAATAATGCAAGGTTAAGTGTAGGAGTTCAAGGTCTTGCAATATCTGAAAGAGCGTACCAAAAAGCATTATATTTTTCTAAAGAACGAAAACAAGGTTCATCACTTGATAAGAATATATCAGGAACTGTAGAAATAATAAAGCATCCTGACGTTAAAAGAATGTTAATGGAAATGAGAGCTCAAATTGAAGCTATGCGAGGGTTAACAATTACTACTGGCAATTTTATAGATAAATACAAAAATTCGCCAAATTCTTCTGAAGGTAAAGATAATTTATTTATTTCTAACTTTCTTACACCTATTGTGAAAGCATGGTGTACAGATCAATCAATATATATTACTTCATTAGGTGTTCAAATCCATGGCGGTATGGGTTTTATTGAGGATACGGGAGCAGCTCAATATTATAGAGATGCTAGAATACTTCCAATTTATGAAGGTACAAATGGAATTCAAGCATTGGACTTGTTAAGAAGAAAACTATTTCAAGAAAATGGTCAAACTTACATAAAGGTTTTAAAAAAACTTGAAAAAACTGCAAATTTAGCACTTAGAGAAAATAATAAAGAAATAAACGAGATTGGAAACTTACTACTTAACTGTGTTGATACCTTAAAAAATACAAGCTTATGGTTAATTAAAAAATATAAAGAAAACCCTTTACAGGCTGCCTCGGGTGCTACTCCCTATTTAAATATGTTTGGTTGGGCATTAGGTGGATGGATAATGGTTGACTCTGCGGTTAAAGCTCAAGGTATAATTAAAAAAGATAATAATAGTAAATTTGCAAAAGAAAAAATAAATACTTCTTTGTTCTATTGTAATACTTATTTACCTTTTGCAATTTCATTAGAGAACACTATAAAAAAATCTTATTATCCTTTAGAAAATTTTGCTTGATTTTTTAATTTAATCTCTGATTTAAATGCTAATACATTTTTATTTTTAAAAACTTTAGCTATTAATTTTGATTTGTCTAATTTTAAAAAATAAACCTTTAATAATACTTTTTCATTAACATATATAGGTTTATGTATAGAAAAACTAAATTCATTGATGCTACATTTTGTTATATTATACAATTCATTTAAAACAGTTGTAGCAGTTAATGGACCGTGAACTAATAGATTCCTATGTCCTTCAACATTTATCGTATAATCTAAGTCATAGTGAATTCTATGACTATTATAAGTCAATGCTGAATATCTAAATAAATTAATGTTATCATACTTGAAGTTTTTTTTATGTATAAGAGCCAATCCAGTAGAGTTATTTTTAATACTATTTGAAGAATGATCATTTTTTACAAAAGCTATTGTTTGTAACTCTCTCAATACTTCGGTATTATCTCGTAAATAGACATTTGTTAACTTAAAAAAAAAAATATTTTTTTCATTACTTTTCTTTTTACTAAAAGAATTTATTTCTGAAATTTTTTTTATTTTATCATCAAAATATATTTTTTTTTTAAAAACTAAGTTGGCCCCTGCAAACATCCTTTTATAACCTTTTAGTAGAGGAAAAAACTGTCCTCTTTTAGGATGTCCATCAGAACCTAGCTCATTATTATTGAAACTCTCATTAAAAAAAATCCAGTGTGCTCCATATGGAACTATTTTTTTTTTTCCAAAAAATATTTTTGAATCTAATATATTTTCAAGAAATGCAATTTTGCTTCGTTTAAAATAATCCCAACTTACTTTTTTTTTTCCTTTCATTTAAACTCTTTTCTTATTTTTATAGAATGTGCTCCTAATTCTGGAATTCTTCCAAAATCCTTTTTATTTTCTAAAGTCACTGGGGGAATAAATTCAAAAATTTGTTTTTTTTTCTTTATGTAAGACGTTTTCAATTGAGGGTGGG
>CENP01003257.1_pt1 | contig 20561 bp, 18 predicted proteins | sample 361281 | NCBI WGS metagenome assembly CENP01 (sample SAMEA2591122, study PRJEB7988) | marine metagenome | biome: marine biome (ENVO:00000447); feature: deep chlorophyll maximum layer (ENVO:xxxxxxxx); material: saline water (ENVO:00002010), including plankton (ENVO:xxxxxxxx) | depth 70 m | reverse complement strand
AAAAACGTTCATTACAATCAGTCAATAAGTTCAAAATTTATAATGTAGGAAGTTAAATGAAATCTATTACTATTAAAGGATCCAAAAGAGAAAACTTAGGCAAAGTCGCGACCAAAGCCTTACGTAATGCTGATAAAGTTCCCTGCGTACTTTATGGAGGCGAAAATCCACTTCATTTTTCCGCAAATGAGCTTGATTTCAGCAAATTAGTTTACACCCCAAATGCCCATACAGTTGTTATTGATATCAATGGAAATCAAAAAATAAATGCCATTTTACAGGATATACAATTTCACCCTGTCTCTGACAAAATTCTTCATGTTGATTTTTATCAACTATCTGATGACAAAGAAGTAAATATGGAAATCCCTTTAGTCTTCGAAGGCTCTGCCCCAGGTGTAATGCTAGAAGGAGGAACCTTAATGGTCAACAAACGAAAACTTAAAGTGAGGGCATTGCCTATTAACTTACCAGATTCTATAACTGTTGATATATCAGAACTCAAATTGGGAAATAAAATTTCTTCTGCCGATTTGGACAGTGAAGATTTCACCATTCTACACCCTGAAAACACAGTGGTCTGTAAGGTAAGAACCTCTAGGGCCTCTATGAGTCTTGAAGAAGAAGTAGAAGGAGAGGGAGAGGGGACTACTCTAGAAGGAGAAGCCTCTTCAGAGGGTGAAAGCAGTTCAGGAGAAGAATAAACACTTTCTATCAATTATTAATAAAACATCTGTGATCTGAGATGCTTTTTTTAATTTTACAAGATGATATTCAAGTGGCTTTTCAGTAAATCAAAACCCATTGACATGAAAAAATTTTTGATTGTAGGTTTGGGTAATGTTGGAGAAGAATACCTCAAAACCCGTCATAATATAGGTTTTGAAGTAATTGATTTTATGGCTGAAAAGTTTGAGGTAGAAATGACTGATTTCAAACTGGGTACAAAAGGAGCCTTTAATCAAACGGGTAAAAAAATCATTCTGCTTAAGCCTTCCACTTTTATGAACCAAAGTGGTAAATCTGTCAGGTATTGGGCTTTGAAAGAAAATATAGCACTTGAAAATATTCTAATTATTACAGACGATATCCACCTACCCCTTACATTTTTTAGACTCAAAGCAAAGGGCAGTGATGGCGGGCACAATGGATTAAAGGACATTGAATCCCAACTAAACACACATAATTACCCCAGGCTGCGATTTGGTATTAAAAGTGAAGAAAAATCATTCAATCAAGTTGACTTTGTTTTAGGGAAATTCTCTGATACTGAAATGGTAAAAATAACCAAAGTTTTACCCCAAAGTATGGAAATAGTTCTTTCATTTGTACAAATGGGATTAGATAGAACAATGAATAATTTCAACATAAGGCTTCCTAAGGCGAAGTCCTAAATACTCCAATTGGGGATTTGGAGACATTACCCTCTTCATCCTTGGTAGCCACCCTCCAATAATAATATTTATCTGGACTTAGAGTAGCAGAAACAGATACTGAAGCTAAGTTTTCGGCTACCAAACTTAATCCGTCAGGCTCGGTTCCCAAATATAAATCATAGCTTTCAATATCATTATCCAAGTCATCTGTTTCCCATCTCAGCGTTAATTTTCCATCCACAAGACTCACTTGTGAATTATTCACTGGACTTATCAATTTAGCGGGATAAGGGAAGTTACTGCTCTTCGGTTGTCCCTCTAAATAAAATGTCCAAACTTCACTTTTCGTAATTGTTTCTGACTGTTCTGATTTGGTATTTACCCACCAAGAATACTGTTTCCCACGTTCCAATATAATACTGGTAAACAAACGTATGGTCTCTTTTTTTTGATCGATATTTGTTAATATATCCCTAACTACCAACTCATACTCATCAGTATGTATGGCCTCTTGCCAACTAAAGTTAACTTGGCTTCTTTGATCGCTAATTCTAACTGCTGTACTACAATTATCATTATTAAGAGGACCCATTAATACAGATGCCTCAGGATCAGGTATCGATTCTTTTTTACAAGATACCCCTATCAAAAAAAAGATAAATAAACACCTCACCATCATCTCTTTAGAAGTTTAAAGTTTTCAATTCTATCTTCGGAAATTAGGCGAATCAAATACACACCTGGGGGATAAAAGTCTACTGGAATTTGACAACTCCTGTCGAATTGGCTGAGCATAACTACTCTCCTACTGAGTAAATCACCCTGTAGGTTAAAAAATAATACCTCGACCTCAGGTCTTGTGCCACCTACCAAAATATATACGATTTCTGATGCTGGATTAGGATATATAATTGAATCCTCCGAAACATATATTTTTCGAACCAATTTCCCTTGGCATTCTAAATCTGTAGTGACCTCGAGAGTAGTCAATCCAGTCCCTAGCGAGAAACGGTGCTGTCCTGTTTTAAGTGAATAATCGTATCCATTGAGTCTAAGATTATAATTCTCTCCTCCTGACAAATCAACGGTTACCGATAAGTCTGTAGTGTTGAGTTGCGTGACCACATTGAGGGGATCGGGATCAAATAATTCTGTATTGTAACACCTTTTGAAATTCGGATCATCCGACGAAGTAATACAAATATTGTACTCCCCACTAGGTAAATTTGGAACTACAATGTCATTTTGGTTAGTAAATTGCTCTTCTCCTCTAAAACCACTGGGGCCAGTAACAAAAAGGGTATAATTAAAATGAGCATTTGCAGAGACTGATATTGATCCATTATTTTTTCCTATACAAGAGGGGTCTGATTTACGCAAACTAAAATTATTAATGGAGTTGATGTCACATACATCTCCAACTCCATCTTCATCATAATCCATTTGATCTGAATTGGCATCCGTGGGACAATTGTCCAAAAGATCACTAATACCATCATTATCTGAATCTATAATCACCTGACCCCTGTAACAAACTGTAACTGAGAAAGCATCAATATAACCCACCAAATTGTCATCATAATTATCCTGTACCTCAAGTCTCCATCTTCCTTTGAGGTAATTCCCATTGAGTACTGATAAGTCTTCCAAAGGCCTGAAATTCCCAGTAAAAGGAGCTAACGCAAAAACAATCGGATTGGGAGACTCTTGATCAAATACAGTTTGCCTATAATCATCTTGACTCCCCCCGATATTTTGCGATAACTTGATTCTATTGTTGTCAGGGGTGATAAGAAAAAGTGAAATATCTTGAATATAACTGTGATCTATTGATAAATTTACATTAAAGTCTTGGATCACAACCTGATCAAAAATATCGAGGTTTACAAATGTTGATTTGGGCAATTCTCCGATTGCGTCCGAAATTTGGGTAGGCATTTCAGCAGCACTGTAGGTTCCACAATTAACTGTAAATGTTTTAAAAGTGCCTACTTCTGAATAGGACCCTTGACCACAGGAGTTGATTGGTTTTACCCTCCAAAAATATTGAGAATTAAAATCCAATCCAGCTATATCAGTAGATGTAGTAACTAAAGTTTCAGAATGAGTAAGTGTTGAAAATTGACTTGTTTTAGAAACTTCCAATCTGTACTCGTTTGCATTTTGGAGGGCGGACCATCTTAAATTTACAGTTCTCGTATACTCAACATTGAGATCGGTTGGTGTCTCCAACTGAACACCCGAAAAACTATCATCTCTGATTTTAACTTCTAAATTGATCGATTGGGTGAAGGACTGACCATTGGCACTTAGTGCCAAAACTAAGTCTTGAGTTGGTAAGTTTTGTAAACCCGAAATGGTTATCGTCTCTGATTGATTATCACTGGTCAATACTGAATCCGAAAACTGAGCGGTCAGAGAATCAGGTAGATCAATAAAATTCAAAGTAACAGTATCATTTGATTCCGAAAAAGTTTCGTAATCAAAATTAAAAGTAACCTCATTTTGACAAGCTTCCTTAAGAAAACCGTTAAAACTAAGTACAAAGGGAGACGGGATAATTTGAATATCTTGAGAATTCAGCGCAAAGTATATGGAATTATCGGGGATAATTTTAATCCTAACCTGATCAGAGCTAATGCCACCTGGGACGGTGATATCCTCCTGTCCATCGTTCGGCGTAGAGGAGAGTAAAGTCTTTCCAAAAGTATTACCGCCATCCGTTGATAATAAAATGGACACAAATTTTGTGTTGATAGGAGCTTGGTCGGTTAGTGCCACTTCCCAAGAAATTGTTTGCCTAGAACCCGCTTGCCAAATGATTCCTTCTTTATTTTGGGAACTCATTTCAAAGGGCCCAGCATCAGAAACAATCTTAAGTAATTTAATATCAGAAGACATTCTCCCTTTTTGCCCAGCCGATGCAGGATATCGATCTCGAGCTGAAACTGCCCAAGTCATAGTTCTATCCACCATAGAAACCGTTTCCCAACGACTCCCAGTAGCAGGATTTTCTTGTGTCAAACTTCCTTTCAATACCGCTTCCATTTCAGGTATCGTTCTTGTTGGTTTAATAGATGGTGGAAGCGATCTCGCCTGAGCACCCAGATGATTATAAGGTCCAAAATTAGAAGCGTCCACTTGACCAGAATCCAACTGTTCCCAACAATAGTACAATACGTCACCATCTGGATCAAATCCCGTTGCCTTCAACTCATAAGCTGTTCCTATGGGTAAGGTAAAATCCTCCCCTGCTGAGGTAATGGGTATTTGATTTTCATTGACTTCAGTGGCGTAACAACTTTGTGATCCAAGGTATTCATTAATGTTTTGAATACTGTGATAATGAAAATATGGATCGCTGTGAAGCTGAACATTATCATTACCCACAATTCCTGCATACCCCATGATTGTCGATCCACTTCCTGGTTCTGAACTCACGTCTTCAAATTCATTGGTATGAGAAAAAGTATGATAAGCACCAAACTGATGCCCCATTTCATGGGTTACATAATCAATATCAAAATGATCATTTAAAAAAGGCTCATCGGGACGGCCTTGAAAAGGGTGAGCGCTAAATGCACCTCCTTTTAATCCTGCTCTACATGCGCTTCCAACTGTACCCGCATTACCATTTCCCCCATCTCGGGCATAGGCAAACAGATGACCTATGTCATAATTTTCTGAACCAAAAATTTCGTCGATGGTTTCTTGTGCCTGAGAAACTAAATCGGTGGTATAAGGGTCATTATCAACATTGGGAAAAACTAAATCAATCCCTGAAACCAACTCCAAATGTATACCCAGCTCCGATTCGAAAATTTCGTTGACCCTGTTTATAGTGCTGATAACCGTGGCATAAGCATCCTCCTGATTGGTGCCATTGCTAGCATCATTATCTCCCCAAAAAGAAGTATAACCTCCAGTTGTGGATATGGCCAACCTAAAACTTCTTATCTCTGCTGAATTTGAAGTCCTAAAATACTTTTGACTAATACTCGTCAAATTTTGATCCTTCCAGTTGTCTCCTAACAAGGTACTACAATTGAAACCTCCCAGACCTCTTTCTACCGATCTATAATAGGAAATATAACGACAGTTTTCATCTCTTACAGGCTGTAAAAACCTACTTTCTCCATTAGGATAACGGATCCATGCGTTGATACCCATTGGTGTATAAGAAAGTCTAATTTTAACTTCTGGGCGATCTCTACTTTTACCTGCATAAGTTCTTATTTTGGGGTATTTTAATTGAAGATCGGAAGACAGAACTTCTACTTTTTTGAGCTCAAAAACCTCCTCTTCTCCAAACTCGTTCGGCAATACCATCTCAACACGATCTGACGCTCTCTTGGACTTTATCGTTGTTTGGCTTTTAAAATAATTTTTAAATCCCTGAGTATCTAATTCCAAGTAATAACTCATTTTCGGATCAGAAACGGGCAAATAACTTAAGGGAACATCCGAATCTAAAGACCAAAATTGCTGTGCATTTAGACCTCCTAAGGAAATAAAAAGGTAAAATAATCCAAAAAGGCAAGAATTATATATCGTCAATTCTGGTTGTTAATTTTCTTTAATTTAAAAAAACAATATTAATGGTGAAATATTTTCGGTGTACTTTTGAAAAATATCATAATTTTCAATGGAGGTCATCCATAATATTTCCAATTACCAACCCCAAAAAGCTGGAATTCTTACCATTGGGACCTTTGATGGTGTTCACATTGGCCACCAAAAAATAATCAGTAATCTGGTAGCCACAGCTAAGAAAGAAGATTTATGTGGCATAGTACTAACTTTTTTTCCTCATCCGAGAATAGTTTTACAAAAAGATAATCAAATGAAATTGATTGATACTTTAGAGGAAAAGAGAAAAATAATTGAATCATTAGGAGTAGAAGTACTTATAATCCAGCCCTTTACCCTTCATTTTTCTAGAATGACCGCTATAGAATACACTAGAGATATTTTGGTCAACAGTCTTAATATATCTAGACTAATCATTGGCTACGACCACCGATTTGGGAGAAATCGAAAGGCAACAGTCCAAGACCTTAAGGAATTTGGTGAGCAGTATAAATTTACAGTTGAAGAAATTCCAGCTCAAGATATTGAGTCCATAGCAATAAGCTCTACAAAAGTGAGAAATGCAATTATCTCTGGTGAAATGAAAAAGGCAAATCAATTTTTAGGAAGACCTTTTTCTGTTAGTGGCAAAATTATCAAAGGAGACGAAATCGGTCGAAAAATAGGCTATCCCACTGCCAATTTAGAAATTGAAGAGGATTACAAACTACAGCCTCAAAACGGTGTTTATCTTATTCAATGTCACTGGGATAATCAGAAATATTTTGGAATGATGAATGTTGGTAAACGCCCTACTGTGTCTGGAAAGAAAAACCAAATCGAGACTTATTTTTTTAATTTTGAGGGCGACTTATACGGAAAAAAATTAAAGATCGACCTACTGGAAAAAATTAGAGATGAAAAAAAATATAAGTCTCTTGAGATTCTTAGGAATCAGCTTGGAATTGATAAAAATAGTTGTCAAAAATTAATCCCAAAATACAGCTGAATTCTAGTTTATCGATTGGTTTCTTCTACCTTTGCATCGAAAAAATATTCAAATGTTACCGCTTGCGTACCTTAGAAAACATTCGGAGAAAGTCAAGAAAGGGTTGAGGAAAAGAAATTTTCCTCAACCAGAATTGATAGATCAATTACTTGAAACAGATAGGAAAAGAAGATCACTTCAAAGTCAATTAGACGAAAAGCTTTCCAATAGTAACCAGATTACCAAAGAAATTGGAGGGTTATTCAAATCAGGGCAAGCAGAAAAAGCCAATGAGCTAAAAACACTAACAGTCGATCTCAAAGCACAAAGTAAAGAGCTTCAAGAAAAACTCCAAAAAGCTGAAGGAGAACTCTTGTCCATTAGAACACAAATTCCCAATATACCCGACGAAAGTGTTCCATCTGGAATCACCGAGGATGACAATGAAGAAGTTTTTAGCGCTGGCCGTATTCCTGTATTAGGAGACGACGCCCTTCCCCATTGGGAACTTGCCTCAAAGTATGGTCTGATCGACTTTGACCTCGGAAGCAAGATTACTGGTGCTGGTTTTCCCGTTTATAAGGACAAAGGAGCCAAGCTTCAAAGGGCACTTATTCAATATTTTTTGGATAAAAACACAGCTGCTGGTTATAGAGAGTTTCAAGTCCCCCATATGGTGAATGAAGACTCAGGATTTGGAACAGGACAATTGCCCGATAAGGATGGGCAGATGTATCATGCTCAGGAAGACAATTTATATCTTATTCCAACTGCCGAAGTTCCTTTGACCAACCTGTTTAGAAACCAACTCCTGGACGCCAAGGACTTACCTATTTGCCTAACAAGCTATACCCCCTGTTTTCGTCGTGAGGCAGGAAGCTATGGAGCCAATGTGAGGGGTCTGAACCGACTGCATCAATTCGATAAAGTTGAAATTGTTCGAATTGAAAAACCTCAAAATTCGAGAGCAGCATTAGATAAAATGATAGAGCACGTTAAAACCATTTTAGAAGAATTGAGGCTCCCTTATCGGATACTTAAACTCTGTGGAGGAGACTTGGGTTTTACCTCAGCTTTGACCTTCGATTTTGAGGTTTACTCCACCGCTCAGAAAAGATGGTTGGAAATTAGCTCTGTTTCCACTTTCAATAGCTTTCAATCCGAACGACTCCAACTGCGATACAAGGACAAAAATGGAAGAAAACAGGCTGTTCATACCCTAAATGGAAGTTCACTCGCCCTACCAAGAGTTGTCGCAGGATTACTCGAAAACTGTCAATCCCCAAAAGGCATTTGCATCCCTAAAGTATTAATTCCTTACACTGGTTTTGAATTAATAAACTAATCAATGGTAGTATACAATGTCACTTGTAATTTGGAGCTAGAAGTCGAAAAAAAATGGTCGGAGGGGATTGATGAAAAACTATACGTTTTGTTAAAACATGAAAAGATTATCGCTCCCTCAAGTCTAAAATTAAATTTATCAGTACCCCCTAAAAGATCAATTTATGCCCTTGATTACAATATCTTGGATCAAAATGTGGTTGAACAATTCATTTATAATGTAGACAAGATTATAAAAGAAAAAACAGTAAAGAATTTGGTGAAGCAGTTCTAAATTTCAGCAGTCAGCTCGAAATCATGAAAGAATACAAATGAAAGCCGTATATCCAAAAAAAAAATTGGGACAACATTTTTTGAATGATTTGAACATAGCAAAAAAAATTGCTTATACACTTCAAAATCACAGAGGGGAAAATGCGCTTGAAATCGGACCTGGAATGGGCGTACTGACACAGTACCTGATTCCTCAAGTAGAAAATCTTAAACTGGTTGAAATCGACACCGAGTCTGTCGCCTACCTAAACCAAAAATATCCCGAGATGCAAGAGCACATTCTATGTGAGGATTTTCTTAAAATGGATTTATCAGCCGTTTTTAATAAACAACCCTTCGCCATTATTGGTAACTTCCCCTACAACATCTCCAGTCAGATTGTATTTAAAGCGATTAAATATCGCGAGTATATTCCATTTTTTTGCGGATTGTTTCAAAAGGAAATGGCGCAGAGAATCTGTGAAAAATCTGGTTCAAAAACTTATGGTATTATCTCTGTTCTTTGTCAAACCTATTTCCATACAAAATACCATTTCAATGTTTCTCCTGCAATATTTTCCCCCCCTCCAAAGGTAGACTCGGGGTTACTTTCATTAAAAAGAAGAGAGGATCTAACTATTGATTTTGATCAAAAACTATTCTTTATAGTTGTCAAAACATCATTTCAGCAACGCCGAAAAACCTTAAGAAACAGCCTTAAAACACTTAATATCCCTAAAATTATTTTAGAAGATAGTATCTTTGACCTGCGACCAGAAAAATTATCTGCTACGCAATTCATTGAACTGACTAAAAAAGTGGGGAATGCCAAAATTTGAACTAAACAAAACGGGTATTCAATTCATAAAGGATTTGATCGAAAGTGGATCAGACAAGAAGCTACGGTTACAACTCAGGGATTTCCACTATGCAGATATTGCCGAAATAATCAATGAACTCACCTCAAATCAAGCGACCTATCTTATCAAGTTGCTAAAAAGCGATAAAACAGCCGATGCCCTGGCCGAGGTTGACGAAGATATCAGAGAAGGAATTCTAGAAAACCTTTCCGCAAAAGAAATTGCAGAGGAAATCGAAGAACTTGATACCGATGATGCTGCTGACCTGATCGGAGAACTTCCTGAGGAGCGCCAAGAGCGGGTGATGTCGCAAATTACCGATTCAGAGCATCTAGATGACATCAAGGAACTGCTTACCTACGATGAGGATAAAGCAGGGGGATTGATGGCCAAAGAACTCGTAAAGGTTGAAGAAGGACTTAGTGTCCTCAAATGCCTCAATACCATGCGGGCTCAAGCAGAGGAAGTTACTCGGGTTCACTCCATTTATGTAGTCGATGAAAATAATGTACTAAAAGGCAGGCTCTCTCTAAAAAATTTGATCACAGCAAATTCCATGGCCATTGTCAAAGATATCTATATTCCTAAGGTCGATTTTGTTACCGTAGATCAACCCGGTGAGGAAGTTGCAAACATCATGTCCAAGTATGACTTAGAGGCCATTCCCGTTGTGAATAAACAAAAGCAACTCATGGGACGTATTACCATTGATGATATTGTTGACCTTATCAAAGAAGAGGCCGAAAAGGACTATCAATTGGCAGCTGGGATTTCCAATGATGTGGAAGCCAACGATGGTATTTTAGAACTTACAAAAGCCCGATTGCCATGGCTTTTCCTCGGCCTATTGGGTGGGTTGGGGAGTGTTTTCATACTTCAAGATTTTGAACAACTCATGGAACTGCCCGAACTGAGAAGTTTATTTTTCTATACGCCACTCATCGCAGCTATGGCTGGAAATGTAGGGGTACAATCCTCCGCTATTATTGTTCAAGGACTGGCCAATAATGTTGTAAAAGGATCATTGGTTAACCTTCTTTTTAAAGAAATTGGTCTCAGTCTGATCAACGGTTTTGCCCTTGCCCTTATACTCATACTTTTTGGTTTCATCATCCAACAAGACCTCAGCATCAGCCTCACCATCGCAGGTTCCATGATGGGTGTCATCATCATCGCAGCACTGATAGGAACTTTTGTACCCATCATTTTAAACAAAAGAGGTATCGATCCAGCCATTGCTACAGGCCCTTTTATCACAACTGCTAATGATATTTTTGGAATCTTCCTTTTCTTTTTCATGGCTAAAGTCTTTTTAGGTTTCTAATTTTACATCATGAAAGTTTTACACCTTGAGGAAAACCACCCTGCACTTATTGAGGGACTTGAAGCTCTTGGCTTTCAAAACGATTTGGCATTTGAAGATTCGTTAGAAGAAATAATGGTCAAAGTTGATCAGTACGACGGACTCATCATCAGGAGTAAATACCCAATAGACGAAACTTTTTTGGCATGCGCAAAAGGACTAAAATTCATTGCTCGTTTAGGGGCTGGTATAGAAAATATAGATGTCCCAGCTGTTGAATCTCGAAATATTCTTTTGGTCAATGCTCCCGAGGGAAATAGAAATGCTGTTGGTGAGCAAGCCTTGGGTATGCTTTTGGCCTTAATGAATCGACTCAAATCGGGGCACAACTCCGTTAAATCTGGTGAATGGGATCGTGAAGGCCATAGAGGTTGGGAACTTTCAGGAAGAACGGTAGGGATTATCGGATATGGTCATACGGGAAAAAGTTTTGCACGAAAAATATCAGGCTTTGATGTCAGAACCCTTTGTTATGATATTTTGGAAAATATTGGAGACGACTATGCTCAGCAAGTAAATTTGGAAACCCTACAATCCCTGTCAGAAGTCATTAGTCTGCACATACCCCAAACCGATTTGACAAAGGGCATAATTAATAAGGAATTTATAGACGCCATGTCCCACCCCTTTTGGTTAGTTAATACCGCCCGAGGGTCAGCAGTGGTCACACAAGACCTAGTTGAGGGATTGCAATCTCAAAAAATCATGGGTGCAGGATTGGATGTTTTGGAATACGAAACCCTATCCTTCTCCTCTATTTTTAATCAAGAAATTCTACCACCCGCTCTTCAATATCTTATGGAGGCGGAACATGTACTCCTCAGTCCTCATGTAGCGGGTTGGACCCAAGAAAGTCATCTCAAACTCGCCACGACTATCATTGAGAAGTTAAAAAAAATATTTTCTTAGGCTTATTCTTTAACTACAAACTGAGCAGTCCGAAGGGTTCTTTGTTCCAATAGAATTTCCCCAACTGAACTCTTAATAAAGTTTATAGAAGGTTTGTCAAAATGTCGAATCGAATACAACGAAACCCCATCGGTAATCTCTACTTTAAATTTAGATTGCAGGGCCTCCAACAAATGTTGCAGTTTACCATATTTATTAAAGATGCATAAGGAAAAGCTGATGGCGGAGTTTTGAATCATGTCTACCCGCATCTGATATTGATGCAACAATGCAAAAATTTCACTGATATTATCTTCCACAATAAATGAGAAATCCTTGGAGGACAATTTCAATAGGGTCTGATCACTTTTTACAATATAACAGGGAACCAAAGGATCGAGATTTTTTCCTTTGGAAACTACTGTGCCCTTGCTTTGTGGCTCTTCAAAAGATTTTACATAAAGGGGGATTTCTTTGCGTTGCAGGGGTTGTAAGGTTTTAGGATGAATGACCGATGCCCCGTAAAAAGCCAATTCTATCGCCTCACGATAGGAAATTTGATGCAATAAAACTGTGTCATTGAATTTCCTAGGATCACCATTCAATAAACCGGGAACATCCTTCCAAATGGTAACTGATTCAGCACGGAGGGCATAGGCAAAAATTGCAGCACTGTAGTCCGACCCCTCTCTACCTAGTGTTGTTGTTAATCCATTGGGAGCACGGCCAATAAAACCTTGAGATATAATTGTACTCTTTCCGTCTACCTCTTTTTCAATTGCGATTTCGGTATCATTCCAGTTCAAATTCGCATCGCGGAAATAGGTGTCTGTTTTAATGCAGTGCCGTGCATCCAACCAACTGTTTTCCATTCCTTCTCGATTCATATATTTGCTGATGATAGTCGAAGAAACCAATTCCCCCACACTTACCACCTGATCGTATATCATGCTGTATTCTCTGATATCGGTATCCCTCAAAAACGATAAAACCCCATCAAACAAGGCGGTTACTTTTTGGTTAACCTCAACCTTTTCATAATCAAACAAATCTTCTATGATGCGGTAGTGGTTTTCCTTTACCTGTTCCAAATCTTGGGGGTACATCTCCTTATTGTCAAAAAAGGATTGAACTACTTGCTCCAATGCGTTGGTGGTTTTACCCATAGCCGAAACCACTATCAAAGTTTGTTCATATCCCGTGTAATTTAATACATTCAAAATATTTTTGACTCCTGCAGCATTTTTGACTGAAGCCCCTCCAAACTTGAATATTTTCATGATTATGTGTTAATTTTTGAAATATAGTTTTCTATGCTTTTTCTATCCATTTGTACGGTTTTCCAGTCGTCCAAAACCTGAGCTCCGCTTTTTTTATAAAACTTAATAGCAGAATAATTCCAATCCAAAACCGCCCACTCAACTCGCTCTACCCCTACTTCGTATGCATGTTTCAAAAAGGCCTTATATAATTGACTTCCTAAACCTTTACCTTTCATCTTTTTAGTTACAATCAGATCCTCTAATTGGAAAGTAGGGCCTTTCCAAGTGGAATAACGAGGGTAATAAAGAGCCATACCTACTACTTTTTTATCTGCCTCTGCTACCCTGCATTCAAATAAGGGAAGGTCTCCAAAACCATCTTTTTCAATTTGGGCTTGACTAATAATCACTGCCTCAGGTTCCTTTTCAAAAACCGCTAATTCCTTTATCAAAGAAAAGATAGCAGCAGCGTCAGATTTTATGGCTTTACGGATAATTACCTTCATTATACCAGGGCAAAAATAGTTGGAGTTAATTTATTAAACCATTTTGTTATATTTTATAACATTTTATTAAGGAAGTGTAGAAAATATAAATCGGATAGGTTATGCCAACCACTTAGTCAAGGTTTCAAAAAATTGTTGGGGCTGATCTGCATGGAGCCAATGGCCTGCGTTCTCGATTTTGGTCACCTCTGCTTTAGGAAAAAAATCTAAAATAATGGGGGTATCGGTTTCAGGGTTGATGTAGTTGGAATTTCCCCCATAAAGGAAGAGTACAGGTTTTAAAAATGAAACCTCTACTTCTATGGGGGCGCCAATTGCCTCAGCAGCATTTTTTAGTACCGCAATATTGGTCCGCAGTCCAAGTTGACCGTCGGAGATCCAATACAGATTTTTGAGTAAAAACTGACGGGTACCCTTATCAGGAATATAATTTTCTAAGTGCTCTGCCGCTTCCTTTCTGGAACTGATCTCCGTAAAATTCAAAGTACTTAAACCCGCTAAAATCTCATGGTAGTGGGGAGCATAATATTTAGGACCAATATCAGCAATAATTAGTTTTTTGACCCTTTCGGGATACTTTAGGGCAAAACCCATCGCTGTTTTTCCCCCCATAGAATGACCCAATACAATCACCTTTTTTAAATCGTGATGATCCAAATAAAGGAGTAAATCTTCAACCATCATATCATAATCAAAGGCCTCACTCCAGAAACTCCTTCCGTGATTCCGTTGATCAACCATGTGAACACAGTAGCCTTTTTGTGCAATGTTTTTGGCATGGGTTTTCCAGTTGTCTCCCATGCCCAAAAAACCGTGAAGAATAATAAAATGTTTGTCTCCCGTCCCAATAATATTTGAGTGTAAAACGGGCATCACATCAAACGTTGTATGTACATAGGAATGACGTTTTCTAAACCTAAATAGAGGGACTCGCACACCAAAGCATGACCTATGGAAACCTCAAGAAGCCGAGGGATATGCTGAGCAAAAAAAGCAGTGTTTTCCAAGTTCAGATCGTGTCCCGCATTGATCCCAATTCCCAATTTATTCGCCACCTCAGCTACTCTATTGTAGGGAGCAACTGCTTTTTTGGGATTTTTAACAAAGTTTTTTGCATAGGCTTCGGTGTAAAGTTCGATTCTGTCAGCTCCAGATTTTTTTGCCCCCTCCACCATCTTTTTATCTGGATCTACAAAAATCGATGTTCTTATCCCATGACTTTGAAATTCACTGATAACCTCCTTCAAAAAGTCTTTATGTTTGATCGTATCCCATCCAGAGTTGGAAGTAATCGCATCCTCAGCATCGGGAACTAAAGTAACTTGATCAGGTTTTATTTGTATAACCAAGTTGATAAACTTTGGTATTGGGTTGCCCTCAATATTAAACTCGGTCGTCAAGATACTGGGTAAGGCCAATGCATCATCGTATCGGATGTGTCGTTGGTCTGGTCTAGGATGAATCGTGATACCTTGCGCTCCAAATTTTTGCAAATCTGATGCTACCTTTAGCAGATTTGGCATATCACCTCCACGAGAATTTCTGAGTGTAGCAATTTTATTAATGTTTACACTTAACCGGGTCATGATTTCGATTTAAGGTGTAAAATTAATAACTATTATTGGTATCGGCTAAAATTCCCTTAGCAAAAGGCAGGCACAATAAAGTTTTGTAATTTTGTATGGAAACTTTTAGTAATGAATATTGCTATTTTTTGCGCTTTTGATTCACCGGCAACCATAGAGTTTGCCAAGACCACTATTTCCTATTTGGAAAACAAAGGTCACCAACTGAGTTTGGACCGGCGGTTAACTGACCATTTACCTGACATGGCAAAAAAATATTCTGTTTTTGATGCGAAAGGCACTCTGAGCAGAGATAAAGATTTTCTATTCTCAATAGGAGGAGATGGAACCTTATTGCGTTCAATACCCTATGTAAAATTCACCGAAATCCCAATACTGGGTATCAATACTGGTCGCTTGGGCTTTTTGACCAGTCTCCAAAAGGAATCCCTCAATGAAGCCTTGGATAAATTTTTTGATAAAAAATTTAAATTAGTTAGACGGGCACTACTGGCAGCAGAATTGTCTACCCCTTCGACCGATATTGAGAAATTTGGTTTCGCACTTAATGAGATTAGTATCAATAGAAAAAATACCACTGCCATGTTAAGTATTGCTACACAAATTGACAAGAAGTATTTGACTACCTACTGGGCAGATGGTTTAATTATTGCTACCCCCACAGGTTCCACAGGATATTCTTTAAGCAGTGGAGGACCTATTTTAACTCCAGAAACAGAGGGTATTATACTTAACCCAATTGCTCCTCATAATTTAAACATCAGACCCTTAGTGGTTCCAGATAAAGTTGAGATAGAAATTAGTGTGGGTGGCCGTGGTGAGGATCATTTGTTATCCCTGGATTCCCGTATTTTCACTGTCGAAAATGGTACAAAAATCCATATTAAAAAAGCTCCTTTTTCTGTCTTAACCGTAGAGCTTAAAGGAGATAATTATTTCAAGACACTTCGCGACAAGCTTTTTTGGGGGTATGACGCCAGAAACAGGCAATAATTCCAGTATTTGTTAGTTTAAGATTATGGGTAATAATCTTTGTGATTTATGCCCCTAATGATTACACCCCTAATTCAAATGAAAAGGTTGAGCCTAATTGTCGTTTTCCTCTGCTGTCTAATCCCCTCTAGGGCTCAATTTCATGAGTTAGGCGCTTTTTTGGGTGCAGGTAATTACATTGGAGATATTGGAGCATCTTATTATGTTTTTCCAGAAAACCCAGCCTTTGGATTGGTTTACAAGTGGAATCGTACTACCCGATATTCTTTTAGGGCCAATGCCATGTTGATGAATTTTAATAAAAGTGATTATTCACCTATTGATATGGCACGTTTCAACAGAAGGTATAGATTTGAAAATCAAATATTGGAGTTTTCAGTGGGTTTCGAAATCAATTTTATTGATTTTAACCTCCACGAAAGTGAAAAAATGATATCGCCTTATCTATTCTTAGGAATGGGTTTTATGCGTTATAATTTATTTTACCACGACCCTAATACGCTAGAAAACATTGAATATGGAAAAGGTGGTGATGTCGTTTTACCCACTATAGTCGGAGTAAAGGGCAATATTTCTCCCTTTGTGGTTTTGGGTTTCGAGCTGGGTGTCCGGTATAGCTTCACTGACAATTTGGACGGTAGCGCACCTGAAACGGAAGATAATATTCCCAATAATTTAATGTTTGGAAATTTAAACAATAATGATTGGTATGTTTTTACTGGTTTAACAATTTCATTTACCTTTGGCGATCTGCCGTGTTATTGTAAAGAATGATCATGAGCGATTTTAAAAATGATATACCAAAACACCTTGCCATCATAATGGACGGCAATGGTCGTTGGGCTGAAAGTAAAGGTAAAAATCGGATTCATGGACACTCCCACGGTGTTAAAGCAGTTCGAGAGGTGGTGGAGGAGGCTGTTCAACTTAAGGTTGAATACCTTACACTGTATGCTTTTTCTACTGAAAACTGGAGCAGGCCCAAAGAAGAAATAGGCGTATTAATGAAGTTATTGGTGAATACTTTAAGAAGTGAATTTGAAAAATTATTGCAAAATCGAATCAAACTGAATGTGATTGGAAATATCAGTCAACTTCCCGAGGTCGTTCAAAATGAACTGGAATATGTAATGAAACAAACCCAAAACAACAGAGAAATGACTTTGACTTTAGCATTAAGCTATGGAGGGCGTGAAGAGCTCGCCAATGTCCTAAAACAACTGGTTATCAAAGTTAAAAATAATATAATTTCTGCTGAGAACATTAACCAATCCATTATTAATGAGCATCTTTACACGCAAAATTTACCAGATGTTGATTTGCTGATTCGAACCAGCGGAGAAAAAAGAATTAGTAATTTTATGTTGTGGCAAATTGCTTATGCCGAGTTGTATTTTTCTAAAGTACTTTGGCCTGATTTTACAAAAGATCATTTACACGATGCATTAGTTAGTTACCAAAAAAGAGAGCGCAGGTTTGGAAAGACAAGTAAGCAAATTCTTGAATAAATCATTCATCCCTTTCATTAGCGCCGTGTGCTCATTTATAATTTGGAGCAATACTACCTTACAGGCCCAAACTATAGAAAATTATCAAAAAGGTAAACTTTACACCCTAGATACGATTATTGTAAGCGGTATCAAAACATTCAGTAACCAAACTGTAATTTCGTACAGCCAATTACGCAAAGGACAAAAAATTAATATTCCAGGGGATGAAATTAGCGACGTGATTAAAAAGCTATGGAATCTTCAGCTATTTAGTGACATCAATTTCTACATCAATAAAATAGATGGTGACAGTGTAGCATTGGAAATTGAGATCGAAGAATTACCTTCTTTGAGCGAGGTTAAGATTAATGGTCTGAAAAAATCAAAAATTCAACCCCTGATCACAGATACTGAACTCAAAGCGGGAAAAAAACTTTCTGAAAGTTTCTTGGCGAACACAAAAAACTATATTATAAATAAATTTCAAAAGGAAGGTTTTCTCAATACCAAAGTAGCTTTCAACACCATTGAAGATAGTATAAATGTCAATACCTATAAGATGGTGGTAAATGTCGACCTGGGGAAACGGGTAAAAATTAAAGAAATTAATTTTGAAGGAAATGAGGTTTTTACCAACAATAAACTAAGGTCAAAATTGAAGAAGACGAAAAAAAAATTCCCACTAAGATTTTGGAAAAAGTCAAAATTCATCGAAGAAGAATATGAGGAGGGTAAACAAGGATTGCTTGATTTTTATAAAGAAAGAGGTTACCGCGATGCCAGAATCGTAAGAGATACGCTGGTGAATAACGATGATAACACCATATCCATCAACTTTGATTTAGAAGAAGGCAATCGCTACTATTTTGGAGACATATCCTACCTAGGAAATTCTGTTTACAGCGACTTTCAACTCAACCAAGTTTTGGGAATCAGAAAGGGAGATACCTACAATGGGGTATTATTGAAAAAACGTATTGCAGATACAAAACCAGATGCCAATGACCTTACCAACTTATATCAAAACAATGGTTATTTGTTTTCCAACATAAATGCGGTAGAGATCAGTGCTGAAAATGATACTATAAATTTCGAAATTAGGGTTTCAGAGGGAAAGCTGGCAAGTTTTAATAAAATATCAGTAGTAGGAAATACCAAGACCAATGATCATGTTATCTATCGGGAGTTGAGAACCAAACCGGGAGAATTATACAGTAAGGACATGGTAGTAAGAACCGTAAGGGAATTGGGGCAGCTTGGATTTTTTGACGCAGAAAACATCAACCCTAATTTTAAGAACGTAAATCCCAATGCTGGGACAGTTGATATCGAATACGGTTTGGTTGAAGCTGGTGCAAGTCAAATCGAACTACAGGGAGGATACGGAGGTGGAGGATTCATTGGAACCCTTGGACTCTCCTTTAATAATTTCTCCCTCAAAAATATTTTGAACTTTGACACCTATAAGCCCCTACCCATGGGAGACGGTCAGAGTCTGAGTTTGAGACTTCAAGCTAGTCAGTTTTTTAGCACTTATAGTTTTAGTTTTGCAGAACCATGGTTGGGAGGGCGAGAACCAGTACAGTTTTCAACTTCATTGTCCCATACTGTACAGTACCGTTACGACTTCCTCACAGGGAGAGCTGATGAAAGTCAGTATTTCCAAATTAGTGGTTTGACTTTAGGCTTGGCCAAAAGATTAAAAGTGCCAGACGACTTCTTCACCCTATCTCAATCCATTGCTTATCAATATTACGATTTGAATAATTATTATACAGGTTTATTTACTTTTGGAGATGGTAGTGCCAATAACCTTACCTACACTGTTGCGCTTTCAAGAAATAATACTTACACCAATCCCATTTTCCCAATAGGTGGTTCAAAATTTACCATAAGTGGAAAATTCACTCCTCCTTACTCCCTGATCAAGGGAATTGATTTTAGCAATCTAGAAAGTCGTAAAGAGTTTCAATTACCAAACGGAGATCCTGATACGGCTAAAATCGATCAAGAAAAATTCAGATGGTTGGAGTATTACAAACTTAAATTCACTGGAGAATGGTACACCAGTATAATTGGAAAGCTGGTTTTTAAGGCACAAACTGACTTCGGTTTTATTGGGGCATACAATCAGGATCGAGGAAGCATTCCTTTTGAGAGATTTTATCTTGGGGGAGATGGCATGCAAATGTTTGCCATGGATGGTAGGGAAACCATTGCACTCAGAGGATATCAAAACCAATCATTGTCCAGTAGAGATGGATCTCTGTTGTACAATAAATTCACCTTTGAAATGCGATATCCCATTACATTAAAACCCAGTGCCTCAATTTTTGCATTGTCGTTTTTAGAGTCAGGAAATGGTTATGATAGTTTTAGAGATTTCAATCCTTTCAACTCTAAACGATCAGCGGGGATGGGGGTAAGAATTTTCATGCCTGCCTTTGGATTACTGGGTATCGATTTTGGATATGGATTTGACAGCTCCAATCTGAGCAACGACCTAGCCAATGGTTGGGAAACACATTTTATCATAGGTCAGCAATTTTAGTCACATACTTAGTGCTTTACTAAAATAATATACCAATTTGTGCGTTTAAAATAATAGACTTGGTCCCATATAACAATGAAAACAAAAATATATTTTTCCACCCTTCTATGCCTGATTTTCCTTGCAGTTAATGCCCAAAGAGGGGCTCGTATCGCCTATATCGATATGGATTTCATATTAAATAAAAATAAAGAATTTAAAACTGCCAATCAGTTACTGGACGAAAAAATAGCCCAATGGAAAGAGGAAATTGAGGTAAAAAAACTTCAACTCAAACGTATAGAATACCAATTTGCTGTTGAAAAGATTTTATTGACCCCCGAGTTAATTGCCGATCGTGAACTGGAAATCAAAGATTTTGCCAGCGAAGTGGTGTCACTTCAAGAAAAACGTTTTGGACCAAATGGCGATATGATTATCCAAAAAAATCAGCTATTAAAACCTGTTCAGGACCAGATATTGAGTATCGTTCAAGATATTGCAAAGGAAAGAAAATACGACTTTGTGTTTGACCGATCTTCTGATATTATTAT
>CENP01085884.1_pt1 | contig 20588 bp, 18 predicted proteins | sample 361281 | NCBI WGS metagenome assembly CENP01 (sample SAMEA2591122, study PRJEB7988) | marine metagenome | biome: marine biome (ENVO:00000447); feature: deep chlorophyll maximum layer (ENVO:xxxxxxxx); material: saline water (ENVO:00002010), including plankton (ENVO:xxxxxxxx) | depth 70 m | reverse complement strand
ACGTGTTCTATCTTATGAATATTTTTTACAAGATTAACTGTCTTTCTAGATTTAATATTTTTTTGAAAATATGAGGATACTCTTTTCTTAAGATTTTTAGCTTTTCCTACGTAGATAATTGTCTGATCTTTATTTATGAACTGATATACACCAGGTTTTTTGGGGATAGTTTTTAAAATAATTTCCTTTGAAATAGACACTTAACTAAAATAATTATTTATTTGCATTATATGCTTAGCAAAATCGAAGCCAGAGAAAAATATAGAAATCTGAGAAAACAATTATCAGAATTAGAAATATTTGACATGAGTGTGGAAATTGCAAATAACCTTTTGAAGTTTAATATATGGGAATTAAAGACTTTTCATCTTTTTATGACTATAGATGAAAATAAAGAGGTGGATACGAAACCAATTTTCGACTTATTAATAGGCAAGGGGAAAGAAATTATTATCCCTAAAATAAACATAAACAGTAATACTTTAGATTCTTTTATTTTTGATCAAAAAACTGTATTTGAAATTAGTAATCTTAGAATACCAGAACCAAAAAATGGAATAGTATTTAATGGTAAAATTGATGTAGTAATTCTGCCTCTTCTTGTTTATGACTTAGATGGCAATAGGATTGGATATGGAAAAGGTTTTTATGATAACTTTATTAGCAATCTAAAATCAGAACCATTAAAAATTGGTGTTTCATATTTTTCACCTGAGAAAAGTTTAGAATGTAATAATCACGATATCAATCTAGATTACTGCATTACGCCAAATAAAATCTTTAGTTTTTCGGAAAAATCTTATTATTAAAGATAATCATCAGGAAAATTCCTATTGAAATTGATGAATCGGCAATATTAAAAACAGGTTCGAAGAAAGTAAACTCATTACCACCGATTGATGGGATCCAATCAGGCCAAGTCAATGTAAAAAGAGGGAACTGGAACATATCAACAACATTCCCAAAAAATAAACTTTCGTATCCATTTCCAGGTGAAAAAGTTGCAACCTCAAAATAGCTTTCGGTAAATAAGTATCCATAAAACACTGAATCAATTACGTTTCCAATTGCACCTGCAAGAATCAATGCTAAAGAAATTTTTAATATAGAATTTGCTCCTTCTTTAATTGATTTCCTAAGCCAATAAAAGATGAATCCAATTGCAATAATTCTAAATAAAGTTAAGAACAGTTTTGCAAATTTATCATCAATAAAAGGTATAAAATCATTGAGTTTTGCTCCCCATGCCATTCCTCTATTTTCAATAAAAAGTAATCTGAACCATCCATAATCTATAATTGCAGGATCACCATAAAATGTTAATGAATAGTTGAGTTTTATATAAACTTTAAGAACTTGATCAACTAGGATTAAGCCAAAAACTATTAAAAAGTATTTTGAAAGATTTAACTTTTTAATTTTCATTTATGTTTTCTAAATAAATAAAACTTTTTTGATAAAAATCAAGACATTTTATTTTTGGCCTCTATACTCAAGGTTGCATGAGGAACCAATTCAAGTCTTTCTTTTGAAATCAACTTTCCAGTAACTCTGCATATACCGTATGTTTTGTTTTCAATTCTTATCAATGCATTTTTAAGATCTCTTATAAACTTTTCCTGTCTTATTGCTAACTGTGTGTTTGCTTCTTTTGACATAGTTTGAGATCCTTCTTCAAATGCCTTGAAAGTGGGAGCTGTATCTTCAGTTCCGTTATTACCGTCATTCATGTAAGCACTTCTAATCAATTCTAGATCTCTTTGTGCTTTTGAAATTTTTTCCTCAATTAATATTCTAAAAGACTCTAAATCCTTATCAGAATACCTTACTACTAAATCTTCTTTTTCCATTTTCAATTAGTTTTATAAATTCTAGCTTTTATGCTAATGTTTTCAAATTCAATAATCGATTTTGATTCAAGATTTTGCTTAAAAATCAAATCTACAGCTAGAGTCTCATTTTTTACATAATCAAGATTTTCAAAAATAGCTTTTTCAACTAAATTATTGGTTTCTAGTTCAATAATTATTTTATCACTAACATTATATTTTAAATCCTTTCTTAAGTTTTGAATTCTATTCACTATTTCTCTGCACATTCCTTCATTTTTTAATGATTCATCAATAGTTGTATCTAAAGCAATAGTTTTTCCATTTTCAGAGGCAACCAACCAGCCTTCAATATCTTCAAAATAAATTTCAACATCCTCGGGTGTTAATGTAAATTCTTTATCTCCATGAACAATTGTTACATTTATTGAATTATATAACTTTTCAATTTGTTCATTATTTAAATTATTAATTAGCCCAACAACAGTTTTCATTATTTTACCGTATTTCGGGCCTAATAATTTAAAGTTTGCTTTAGCTTTTTTAACTAATATCTCAGAGGAATCAGTAATTAATTCAATGGTTTTAACATTGATTTCTGATTTTATGAATTCTGAAATTTCTTCAAGAACCTTTTTTTCTTCAATGTTTTTAAAAGGAACTAATATTTTAGGTAAGGGTTGACGAACCTTAATTTTTTCTTTCTTTCTTAGAGATAGGGCTAATGAACATATATCTTGAGATAATCTGATTTTATTTTCTAATTCAATATCTATAAGTTCCTTAGAATATATTGGAAAGTCAACCAAATGAACAGAACCAATCTCACTATTAAGATCTTGAAACAAATTGTCCATATAAAAAGGACTTATTGGAGATGAAATTATTGAAATTTTACTCAAACATTCATGTAAGGTTTGATATGCTGAAAGCTTATCTTCATTATATTCTCCCTTCCAAAATCTTCTTCTTGAAAGCCTAATATACCAGTTACTTAAGTTGTCTTGAACGAAAGTTGAAATTAACCGAGCAGCTTTAGTGGGCTCATAGTTTTCATATGAGCTTTCTACCTCTGCAATTAAAGAGTTAAGCTCAGAAAGTATCCACCTATCCAGTTCGTATCTATTTAAATAAGGAATTGATTTCTCACTTCCGTTAAATCCATCAATATTTGCATACAAGCTAAAAAAGGAATAAATGTTATGAATGGTACCAAAAAACTTCCTTTTTACCTCCTCAATTCCACTGATGTCAAATTTTAAATTATCCCATGGATTAGAATTTGAAATCATATACCACCTTGTGGCATCAGGTCCAAAATTATCTAATGTCTCAAATGGATCAACCGCATTTCCTAATCTCTTAGACATTTTTTGACCATTCTTGTCTAAGACAAGTCCATTTGAAACAACATTTTTATATGCATTAGTGTTGAAAATCAGAGAACCAATTACGTGAAGTGTATAAAACCATCCACGTGTTTGATCTACACCTTCAGCTATATAATCAGCTGGAAAATATTTTCTAGAATCAATAAACTCTTTATTTTCAAAAGGATAATGCCATTGAGCATATGGCATTGCACCTGAATCAAACCAAACATCGATCAAATCACTCTCTCTAATCATTTTTTCACCCTTTGAAGAACATAATATTACGGAATCTACTATGTGTTTATGTAAGTCTATTTTCTCATAGTTTTCATCACTCATATCTTCAAGTTTAAATCCAATAAATGGATTTACAGACATGAATCCTTTTTCAATTGACTGTTCAATTTCATAAATTAAATCCTTAACGGATCCAATAATTTTTTGTTCACTGCCATTTTCGGTATTCCATATAGGAAGAGGAATACCCCAAAACCTTGATCTTGACAAATTCCAATCATTTGCATTTTGTAGCCAATTACCAAATCTGCCCTCACCTGTTGCCCTAGGTTTCCAATTAATCTTCGAATTATTATTAATTAAAGATTCTCTCTTTTCTGTCACTTTCACAAACCATGAATTAAGCGGATAATATAGAATTGGTTTGTCAGTTCTCCAGCAGTTGGGATAACTGTGGGTATATTTTTCAACTCTAAACGCTTTATTTTGTTCTTTAAGCTTAATAGCAATTTCAACATCAACTGATTTTTCAGGAACATCCTCATTAGAATAGTATTCATTTTTTACATATTTACCACCTATTTCATCTAGACTATCAACAAATTTTCCTTGAAAATCGACAAGAGGTACTAATTCTTTATTCTTATTGTAAATGAGCATTGGAGGAACTTCTGGGACAGCATTTTTTGCTGCTATTGCATCGTCAGCACCAAAAGTAGGAGCAGTGTGAACCACACCAGTCCCATCTTCAGTAGTCACGAAATCACCAGAAATTACTCTAAATGCATTTTCTGGAGTTATTGCAGGCTTGGGGGCATTTTCCCATAATTGATGATAATTGACTCCAACTAGTTCATCTCCAATAATATTTTCACACACTAAGTATGGTATATTTTTTATTGAGTCAAAATTAAGATCATCCTCATCTTCCACCTCAACAAAATTTACTTTAAAAACTTTATGAATTAAATCTTTTGCAAGAATTACATTAATGGATTTGTAAGTATAAAGATTAAAGGTTTTTATTAGAACATAATTAATTTTTTTACCAACTGTTAAAGCAGTATTAGATGGTAATGTCCACGGTGTAGTTGTCCAAGCTAAAATGTGAATCTGAGAATACTTTTTAAGTTTTTCAGGGAGTGTTTCTTTAACACATTCAAATTGTGCAGTGACTGTTGTATCTGTTACGTCTTGGTATGTTCCAGGCTGGTTAAGTTCGTGAGAGCTCAAACCGGTACCTGCTTTTGGTGAATATGGTTGTATGCTATAACCCTTATATATTAAGCCATCATCATAGAGCTTTTTTAGAAGCCACCAAACAGTTTCGATATACTTTGACTTATAGGTAATGTAAGGATTGTCCATGTCAACCCAATAGCCTATTCTTTCAGTTAATTCATTCCAAATATCAGTATATTTCATTACAGCTTTTTTACAAGCATCATTATATTCTTCAATACTAATTTTTGATCCTATATCTTCTTTGGAAATTTGTAGGTCTTTTTCAACACCAAGTTCTACTGGCAGACCATGAGTATCCCATCCAGCCTTTCTTTCAACTTTAAATCCCTTTAAGGTTTTATATCTACAAAAAATATCTTTGATAGCTCTTGCCATAACATGATGTATGCCTGGCATTCCGTTAGCAGATGGGGGCCCTTCAAAAAAAACAAAATCTTTTGAATCTTTTCTGGTTGATATACTTTTTTCAAAAGTATTGTGAGCCTTCCAGTATTCTAATATTTCATTAGAAATCTGTACTAGATTCAAATTTTTATATTCTTTAAAAGACATTTTGATTAAAAATGCGAATTTACTTAATTTTAATAGAATTAGCAGATAGAAATGTGCTAATTCAAAGTCAATTTTAAGTTTAGAGATCGGCCAGGTGATGAAATTCCAGATGCAAATTCACGATAATGGATGTCAAAAATATTGCCTATTAACACTTGTAAATATATTTTTGAATTGATTTTGACTAGCGATGATAGCTGAAATATACCCCATTTTGGCATTCCCCCATAAATGGGATTTCCATTTTCATCTATTGACAATATTGGAGTTTCTTCAATACTATCTTCACCTCCTAAACTATATTCATTTGGGTCTTTACTTCTTGAAAATTTATATGAAAGCTGCAACTGATATGTGCTTTTGGTAAAATTAATTTTAAAATTCCCAAAAAGAGGTGGTATTGAAGGCAAAGTAATTCCCTTATCTTTTATGTCACCTTCAGTAAACGAAAGACTACCAGTAAACTTAAATTCTTTGGTGATGAGCTGAGAAAAATCAAAATTGAATCCGTAAATGTCAGATTTGCCTAAATTGAAATTACTCATTGTTAACACTTCATCTCCGTCATAGATAACTGTAGATGGGTTATCTGTAGATTTTTCTTCAAAATCATAAAATATATTTCTACCAATTGTTTCATTTAATCTGGTGTAGAATAAATTGAAGGAATAATTAAATTTTCTTTCATATTTAGACAATCCAAAATCAATACTAATGGCTTTTTCAGGTTCAAGATTTGAATTAGGGACGGTTAGTATACCTCCATTTTCTCTAATTTTTCCTATATCATCAATGTTTGGAGCTCTAAACCCTTTAGAAATATTTAATGAAAATTTATTGAAATTATTTATTTGATGTGATAATCCTAATGTGTAAGTCAGTGATGAATTAACAAGTTCAAAATCTTCAAATTGATTAAAAAACTCAATTAAGTTTAAACTTCCATCATTAGAAATACTGTTCCATCCTGCTTCTACAAATATTCTTGAAAATCTTGAACCCGCATTTAAGTAGGTTTTTTCAGAGATCATTCTTTTTATGTTAAAGTATCCTGCTGTTGAGCTATATGTACTTCCATTATCAGGGTACCTGCTTATTCCGGGAGATTTTACTTTATCAACTATATCATTATTTGAAATAGAAAGTGTGTAGTTGTTTCCAATTGATTCAAGGTTATTTTTTGTTGTTTCAATTCCATATGAAATAAAGTTCTTCTGACCTATATTTTTAGAAAAATCAGCATTTATTGAGAAGACATAAAGTTTTTCTTCTTGAGATCTTAGTTCTAGAGAATTAAATTTCCTGCTATTTCTTGATTCATTAATGTATTGATGGGATAAAATAATTGAACCTTTATCAAAAAGACTTTTAGTTGTTAAGTTGTAATTAATAGAACTAAGTAATCTTTTCTGAGGACCATAGTACCATTGAGCGTATTTTAGATTATTATCTTCATTTATTTCACTTAGCTTATCAAATCTTGAAATATTTGAGGATTCAGAAAATTGAAAATTGAGTATAAGATTTGAGTTTTCACTTGTTTTAAAATTAAATTTTTGAAGAAAATCTTTTTGTTTATATGAGGTATTTTTTTGGATTGAAGTGTTTGAATTAACAGATGCATCTTCAAAATATTTTGAAGCACTGTTTCTGCTATAAAATTTAACAATTCCCCAATCTTTAAAACCATGTCTTCTATTTTCACCCATTATAACATCACCATAAAAAGATCTGGTGAAACTTGTTAAACTTGCCCATTTTTTGTTTGAAATCTCTATATTCCTTGATCTAATTATTGATTTGTCCGAAATGTTATAAGAATAAGTTCTATAGTAGTTGAATGAAAAACTTTCACTGAATTTTGGTGTTTTTGTATAAAAATGAACTACACCTCCAAGAGCATCAGATCCATAAGCGACTGAAGCTGGGCCATATATCAATTCAGTTCGCTCTAATGAGTTCTGATCGATTGTTATAGAGTTTTGTAGATGTCCTGATCTGTAAATAGCATTATTCATTCTAACTCCATCGATAACAAGCAAAACTCTATTAGCTTCAAAACCTCGAATAACAGGACTTCCACCTCCAGCCTGAGTTTTTTGAATATGAACCCCACCAGCTTGATAAAGTAAATCAGCGGTTGTTTTAGGTGCTTCAAGTCTAAGAGAAGATGCATCAATTACAGACACTTTTCTAGAAATTGATTTTACATTTTGACTATTTCTTGAAACAGATAGAACAATCCCAGTTAAATTATATGATTTTTCCAAAAGGAATATTTTTTTTCTGGCTATCAGTTCACTTAAAATGATAGACTTTTCTTTGTAAGAAATATGACTAAATGTAATGATGTCGTTTTGAATAAAATCATCTAAAGAAACAAGGCCATCAAGGTTGGTAATTGCCCTCTTTGATTTATCAGAATTATATAACAGTACATTTGGAATTCCATCTCCTGAATTTTCATCAATCACAGTTATTGTCTGTGAATTCAAACTGATAAAACAGAATGAGAAAAATAAGATTAATATGTAATTATGAAAAAAGTTCATTTAATATTTCTAAAGATTTTGGAATTTTAAGTCCAGGGAGATGAATCATGTAATATTTTAACATCAAATCTATCATTTCTCTTCTTCTTGTTACATTATATAAAACATTATTAGAGTAATCAAATTGTGTGCCTAGTATCAGGGATAAATCATTAGTAACTTGTCCAGATATTGAAGTTGTTGAATCTTGATTCTCACTAAAACATCCATTTTCTAAATCAAAAAATAAATGACTATTAATGTTTTTTTCTGGATAAATACCTAAAAATTTAGTTATATAAACCATAAAAAGAACATGAAAACTTGAATAATTTTCAGATTTTTCAAACCAATCAAAACTACTTTTTAGAAAATCAAAAAGTTCTGTATCTGCGTTATGGTTTTTTAAAATCATTGAAAGAATTTCAGATAGAAAAGCTGCAATATTGAATTTAATTACATCTGAATTAATTGAATTGTAAGTATGTATAATTTTGATGTTTTTTAAAAAAGAAAGTTCATTCCCTTTAATATTTCCACTTTCAATTTCAACCAAGTTCAGTCTTTGGAAATGACCTAATTTAAATCTGGTTTTTTTCTTCGATCTTACACCTTTCACAATGTAAGATGTGTATCCATCTAATAATGAATAACAGTTTACAATTATGCTTGTTTCAGAATATTTGGTAAAGTTTAATACAATTGATTGAGAAGAAACATTACCCATATTTATTTTAAACTACTCCTTGAGCAAGCATTGCATCAGCAACTTTAATAAATGCTGAAATATTCGCTCCTTTATTATAATCTACAAAATCTTTCCCTGTTCCATATTCTAAACAAGATTTGTGAATATTGATCATAATTTCTTTAAGCTTTTGATCCACTTCTTTTCGAGTCCAAGAATAACGCAATGAATTCTGAGCCATTTCAAGACCTGATACAGCAACTCCTCCAGCATTTGAAGCTTTTCCTGGTGCATATAAAATTTTATTGAGCTTAAATTGTTTTATAGCCTCTGGTTCACAGGGCATATTTGCTCCTTCTGCAACACATTTGCACCCATTTTTAATTAATAATTTTGCATCACTTTCTGAAACTTCATTTTGAGTTGCACATGGTAAAGCAACATCACATTCTAGAGACCACGGTCTCTTGCCTTTTTCAAACTTAGCTTTTGGATATTTTTTCACATATTCACTAATTCTTCCTCTTTTAATATTCTTTAAGTCCATTATAAATGAAAGTTTTTCTTCATCTATTCCTTCTACATCATGAATGAAACCAGAAGAATCTGACATAGAGATAACTTTTGCTCCTAACTTAATACATTTTTCAGCAGCATATTGAGCAACATTACCAGAGCCTGAAATTGTAACCGTTTTCCCTTTAATGGACTTACTTTCATGATTGAACATGTCTTCTGCAAAATAAACTGTTCCATAACCTGTTGCTTCAGGCCTTATTAATGATCCTCCCCATGAAACTCCTTTTCCAGTTAAAACTCCAGTGAATTCATTTTTTAATCTCTTATACTGTCCAAACATGTATCCAATTTCTCTCCCTCCAACACCTATGTCACCAGCTGGAATATCAGTATTAGGACCAATGTGTCTAAACAACTCCGTCATAAAACTTTGACAAAATCTCATTACTTCACCGTCTGACTTATCTCTTGGGTTAAAATCAGCTCCACCTTTTCCACCACCCATAGGAAGAGTGGTTAAGCTATTTTTAAATACTTGCTCAAATGCTAAAAATTTTAAAATACTTAGGTTTACGCTTGGGTGAAATCTTAAACCTCCTTTGTATGGACCAATTGCTGAATTCATTTCAACTCTGTAACCTCTGTTTACTCGAATCTCTCCCTCATCATCAATCCAATTCACTCTAAACATAACTACCCTTTCCGGTTCGCACATCCTCATGAGAATATTTTTGCCGTGATATATATCCTGACTTACAATGTAAGGAATTAGGTCCTCGGACACTTCCCTTACAGCTTGCATAAATTCAGGCTCGTGTGAGTTTCTTTTGTCAATTTCTTTAAGGAAATCAGAAATTATCTTATTCATACTTAGTTGTTTAACACAAATAAAATTAAGTATAATTAATTAATTGCCTGCTTTAAATCATTGATTAAATCTTCGTGATCTTCAATACCCACACTAAGTCGAATCAGAGAGTCAACAACACCAGTTTTTTCTCTTAATACTCTTGGAATTGAAGCATGTGTCATTGAAGCTGGATGATTGGCTAAACTTTCGACACCACCCAAGGATTCAGCAAGTGTAAATACCTTCAATTTGCTACTTATTTCTTGAACTGATTTAAAATCTCCGTCTTTAGTTGTAAATGAAACCATACCTCCAAAATCTTTCATTTGAGACTTTGCAAGTTGATGATTTGGATGAGATTCAATTCCAGGCCAATATAACTTATCTACTCTATCATGATTTGAAAGAAATTCTACAATCTTTTTTGCGTTAAGGCAATGTCTCTCCATTCTTACGTGGAGTGTTTTAATTCCTCTTAAAGTTAAAAATGAGTCCATTGGTCCACACGTTGCTCCAGTGGAGTTTTGTAAGAAATATAATTTATCAGCAAGCTCAGAATCTTTTACAACAAGTGCTCCTAAAATAACATCACTATGACCTGCTAAATATTTTGTTGCGGAATGCATTACAATATCAGCTCCTAAGTCGAGAGGTTTTTGTAAATAGGGAGTTGCAAATGTATTATCTACAGCTAGTAATATATTATGTTTTTTAGATAGTTTTGAAATTGATTTAATATCAATTAAGTTCATCATTGGGTTTGTTGGTGTTTCAACCCAAATCATTTTAGTTTTATCTGTTATTAAATTGTAAACTTGATTAATATCTTGTAAGTCAGAAAAAATAAAGTTTAAACCAAATTTTTTAAAAACCTTATCAAAAATTCTGTATGAACCACCATATAAATCATTAGTAGAAATAATTTCATCGCCAGGCTCAAAGAGTTTTAAAATAGCATCAATTGCAGCTAGTCCTGAGCTAAATGCTAAACCATGTTTACCGTTTTCAATACTAGCTATGGAATTTTCCAATGCAGTCCTAGTTGGATTGTGAGTTCTGCTATACTCATAGCCTTGGTGCTCACCCGGCTTGTTTTGAGCATATGTTGAGGTTTGGTAAATAGGAGGCATAACGGCTCCATACCCTTTCTCCTTAATTTGACCTCCATGAATAACCTTTGTGTTAAATTTCATTATTCAACAATAAATTCTCCTCTCATCACTTGATAATGACCTGGAAATGTACAAAGGAATATATATGTTCCAGCCTCAGGTGCATCAAATGTAATTGTATCACTTTCGCCTCCACCAATCATTCTAGTATAGGCATATGTTTCATCACCTTCAGGAATATACTCAGAATCTTTTGCCACCATAGCCCTTTGAGCAAAATCATCCACGTCTGTTGTTTCCTTTAGCAAGGCAAAATTGTGACCCATAAATTCTTTAGCAATCCTTCCAGTGTGATTCAATGTAAGTGTTACAGACTCTCCAGATTTTACCTTAATAACGGATCTATCAAAAAGCATTTGATCGTTCGAGTTTATTACTACCTCATTAGAAGATGATATTTTTTGTTCAGTTGGTGTTTCTTGAACTCTTTTATAAGAAAATTTTTCTTTCTTTGGCTCATTATCACATCCGATAAATAGAGCTAATAGAGTAAATAGAGTAAGTGTCTTTTTCATTTTAACAGTGTTCATAGTTCAAATTTATAATTCATTAAATTAATAATTGACTTTTAAAGCTTCAAAATTAAATTTATATTTAAATAAACAACTATCATGCAAAGAAGAAATTTTTTATCAAAAGTAGTAACAGCTAGTTTTGCTACAGCACTTTTCCCAAACGCTAATTTTATGAGCAAATCAAATAAAGACCTTAAGATTTCGCTAGCTCAATGGTCTCTAAACAAAGCAATTTTTGGTAAAACTTTAGACCCAATGGATTTTGCTAAAAAAACTAGAAGTTTTGATATAAATGGAATTGAATATGTATCATCATTCTATTCACATCATTCAGATTTACTACAAAAATTTTCTATGAATGAATTGGCCAATGAACTTTTAAGAAGATCTAATGATAATGGAATTAATAATGTATTGATTATGATTGATGCTCAAGGAGATTTAGCTTCATCTGATGAAAATTCTAGACTAGATGCTATTGAAAATCATAAAAAATGGATAGACTTCGCAGCGAAGTTAGGTTGTGAAACTCTTAGGTTAAATTTAAGCGGTGAATCTGAGCTTGAAAAATGGACTGAAAATTCCATAAAATCTCTTACTACTTTGGCTAATTACAATAGTTCAATAAACGTTACAGTAGAAAATCATGGAGGATTATCTTCTAATGGAGCTTATTTAGCTAATGTTATGAGCTCTGTTAATATCAAAAATTGTGGAACCTTGCCTGATTTTGGAAATTTCTGTATTTCAGGAAGTCCTGTTGGAGTTTGTAATGAATGGTATGACAAATACAAAGGAGTTGAAGAATTAATGCCTTATGCACACGCTGTTAGTGCAAAATCATACGATTTTGATGAACTAGGAAATGAAACTACAATCGATTTTAAAAGAATGATGGATATTGTAAAAAATGCTGGATATAAAGGCTATGTTGGAATTGAATATGAAGGAAATATAATGAGTGAAGATGAAGGGATTTTAGCTACTAAGAACCTTCTAGAAAAACTAATTTAATTATGAAAACAATAAAAGGCCCTGCTATATTTCTAGCTCAATTCTGTGGAGATGAAGCCCCATTTAATAATTTAAAAGATATAGCTAAATGGGCTAGTAGCTTAGGATATAAAGCAGTCCAAATCCCTACATGGGATAAAAGAATATTCGATCTTGACAAAGCAGGTTCAAGTAAAGATTATTGTGATGAAGTCAAAGGGACTTTAAAAAATGAGGGGCTTGAAATTAGTGAATTATCAACTCATCTTCAAGGCCAGCTTGTTGCAAGTCATCCAGCATATGATTTAATGTTCGATGTTTTTGCACCTGAAAATGTTCATGGGAATGTGAAGGAAAGAACAAAGTGGGCAGTTGATCAAATGATAAAAGCAATAGATGCCAGTAATCATTTAGGCATAATCCCATTGGCTTCATTCTCTGGAGCTCTCTTATTTCACACATTTTATCCTTGGCCTCAACGACCTGCAGGCTTAGTTGAAGAAGGGTTTAAAGAATTAGCAAAAAGATGGAAACCAATTCTTGATCATGCTGATTCAAAGAATGTTGACATTTGTTACGAAATTCATCCAGGTGAAGACCTTCACGATGGAGTAACTTTTGAAAGATTTTTAGAGGCTTCTAAAAATCATAATAGAGCCAAAATATTGTATGATCCAAGTCACTTTGTTTTACAACAACTTGATTATTTACAATTCATTGATTTTTATAAAGACCATATTAAAATGTTCCATGTTAAAGACGCAGAGTTTAACCCAACAGGTAAAGCTGGTGTTTATGGTGGCTATTTAGATTGGAAAGATAGACCAGGAAGATTTAGATCACCTGGAGATGGTCAAGTAGATTTTAAATCTATTTTCTCAAAACTTAGTCAATATGGATTTGATGGATGGGCAGTTTTAGAATGGGAGTGCTGTATAAAAAGTCCTGAACAGGGTGCTCGTGAAGGCTCAAAGTTCATTGCTGATCATATAATTGAGGTGACAGAAAAATCATTTGATGATTTCGCAGGAGCAGATATTGATAAAGATCAAATCAAAAAAATACTTGGGTTATGAGAAATCAACTAACAATATTATTCGCATTAATTTTCATTGCTTGTAATGCCCAATCTTCAAAGGATACTGAGATATGGGAGCCAGTTCCTAAAAAAGTATATTCATCATCGGATTCATCTGCTCCAGACGATGCAATTGTATTGTTTGATGGAAAAGATTTATCAAAGTGGAAAGCTAAGTGGGGAGGCAAAGAAAGCGAATGGCAGATTAATGATGATGGTTCAGTTACTGTTGTTTTTGATGGAACTGGAGGGATTCAAACTATAGAGAATTTTGGTTCCGTTCAACTACATTTAGAGTGGAAAACTAGCGAAGATTTATCTCACAAATTACAAGACAGATCTAATAGTGGTGTTTTTCTACAAAACAGATATGAAATTCAGATACTTGATAGTTATGATAATCCAACTTATGTCAATGGTCAAGCAGGATCTGTATACAAACAACATATTCCTTTAGTCAATGCATCAAGAAAACCTGGTGAATGGCAATCATATGACATTATTTTTGAGGCACCTGAGTTTAATGATGATGGAGAAAAAACTAAATCTGGATATTTCACTGTTTTTCACAATGGAATATTAATCCAAAATCATGTTGAAATTTTAGGCACGACTGAGAATGTTGGACCGCCCAAAAATATAGCTCATGGTGATGCTCCAATCAGCTTGCAAAATCACTGTTGTACTCAAATTTCATTTAGAAATATTTGGGTTAGAAAATTATAAGAATTCTTTCATAACTTTGTACATGCTTCAATCAATGACCGGATTTGGGTCAGCCTCTTTCAAAATCGATGAATTAGAAATTGAGATCGAAATTAAAACTTTGAATAGTAAATACTTAGACTCCAAAGTTTTATTACCAAATGCCATTTCAGGATACGAATTAGAATTAAATAAATTATTAAAGGATAATTTAATTAGAGGCAAAGTCGATTTAAGAATAAAATTTAGCGATATAGCCAATGAAAGTGTAAAATTTAACAAAGAGGTAATCAGTAAATACATTAATGAATTAAAAGAAGTTTCAGAATTTGATGAATCTCAATTATTAAAGAATGTACTTTCTCTTCCCAATTCAATCAAAAAAGAAGAAAATATAATTGAAGATAATTTCAAGAGAAGAATTTTTGAATGTGTCAATAAAGTTATTGATCAGGTCATAAAGTTCAGAGAAATTGAAGGTAGTAATACCAAAAAAGACTTATTAGATAACTTGGAAAAACTAGACTCGTTTAAAGTTAATGTAGAGAGTTTTAGCAAAGACCACAGAGCTCAGGTAGAGGAGGATTTGAAGTCAAAAATAGATAACCTGAATGTGGAGCTTGATTACGGAAGACTAGAGCAAGAATTATTCTATTACTTAGAAAAGATTGATATAAATGAAGAGATAGTTAGGCTGAATAGCCATCTAAAATTCTTTTCTGATGTATTAAATAATAACGAAGTTGAAAAGGGAAAAAAATTAGGATTTATTTGTCAAGAAATTGGTAGAGAAATAAATACAATTGGATCAAAAGCTAATAATTCAAGTATTCAATCCAATGTAGTTGAAATGAAAACTTTACTTGAAAAATTAAAAGAGCAATCATTAAATATTCTTTGATGTCAGGGAAAGTAATTATTTTATGTGCACCCTCTGGAAGCGGTAAAACTACCTTAGTTAAACATCTACTTTCTAATGAATTATTTAATTTAAAATTTTCAGTCTCATCAACAACAAGAAGAAAAAGAGACGGGGAAATTGATGGCGATGATTATCATTTTTTAAGCCTGAATGAGTTTAAAAATAAAATTGATAATGATGAATTTATAGAGTTCGAGCAAGTTTATGAAGATACTTTTTATGGAACTCTCAAATCGGAAGTCAATTCTTTAATTGAAATCAATAACATAATATTTGATGTTGATGTAGTTGGTGCAGAAAGCTTAAAAAACTATTTTGGGGATAAATCCCTTTCTATTTTTATTGCTCCACCGAGTATTAAGGAATTAGAAAACAGATTAATTTCAAGAGCAAAAAACAACAAAGAAGAAATCAATCAAAGAATTAATAAGGCAAAAGAAGAAATGAATAAAAAAAATTCTTTTGATACTGTTTTAATAAATGATGATTTAAACAAAGCAAAAAATAATTTGTCTAAGATTGTGAGCGATTTTTTAATTAATGAATAGAATAGGATTATTTTTTGGGACTTTCGATCCTATACACGTCGGACATGAAGCAATAGCAGAATTTTTTATTAAAAATTATTTTGATGAGATATGGTTTGTTGTAACTCCAATGAATCCAGACAAAGTTGAAAAAGGAGTCAGTGATGAGAATGTTAGGTTAGAAATGATCGAAGATTTTTGCAGCACAAATAACAACTATATATGTTGTGATATTGAGTTAAAACTTAAAAAACCTAATTACACATCAGATACCCTTAACGAAATTTATAAAAAGTATGGTAAAAAGAATTTTTCAATTATAATGGGAGAAGACAACTTACTCACACTACACACTTGGAAAAATTATGAGTTTATACTTGAACATAAAATTTACGTTTATCCAAGGTTCAATGAATTGAACGAAAAAGCGGATTTAATGTCACATAAGAATGTTATAATAAGCGACGCTCCAATGGTAAGAATGTCTTCTTCAAATATTAGAGAAAAGGTGAAATCTGGACATTCTATTAATAAAATGGTGAGTGAGAGTATTGAAAATTTTATTATTTCTCGAGGTATTTATTCTTAAATCACGCTTTTTTTAACCTATATTTAACACTATATAACTATTATTTTTAATAGTATTGTCACCCCAAATATTTTATTATGGAAAAAAGTAATGTAGATATTAAAGCACTAAATGAAAAAATTCAAAAGGAAAGTGCATTTATTGATTTATTAAATCTTGAAGTCAATAAAGTCATTGTTGGTCAAAAGTATATGATCAATAGATTATTAATTGGACTGTTAGGTAAAGGGCATATTTTATTAGAGGGAGTGCCTGGATTAGCTAAAACTTTAGCGATTAACACTTTAAGTCAAGCTGTAAAAGGCTCCTTTAGTAGAATCCAGTTTACACCTGACTTATTGCCAGCGGATGTTATTGGAACGATGATTTATAACATGAAAGAGAATGATTTTTCTATCAAGAAAGGGCCAATCTTTGCAAACTTTGTTTTAGCTGATGAAATAAATAGAGCACCTGCTAAAGTTCAATCTGCGTTACTTGAATCTATGCAAGAAAAACAAGTAACAATAGGAGATAAAACATTCAAACTTCAATTGCCCTTTCTTGTTATGGCAACTCAGAATCCAATTGAACAAGAAGGTACATATCCATTACCAGAAGCTCAAATGGATAGATTTATGTTAAAATGTGTTATTAGTTATCCTGAATTTGATGACGAACAACAAATCATAAGATCAAATATTAATGAATCTTTTGAAAAAGTTAAAGCTGTTGTTTCTACCAAAGAAATTCTTTCTGCTCAAGAAGCTGTTAAAGAAGTTTATATGGATGACAAAATTGAAAAATACATTCTAAAATTAATTTTTGCTACTAGATTCCCTGAAGATAATGGTTTAAGTGATTTAAAACCCATTATTGGATTTGGTTCATCCCCGAGGGGGAGTATAAACTTAGCAAAAGCAGCAAAATGTAATGCCTTTATTAATAGGAGAGGATATGTTATTCCTGATGATGTTCGTGAAGTAATTTATGATGTCTTAAGGCATAGAATTGGGCTTACTTATGAAGCTGAAGCTGAGAATATTACAACTCAAGATGTTATTTCAAAAATTGTAAACTCTGTTGATGTCCCTTAATAAATTCAAGTGGAAACTAAAGAATTATTAAAAAAAGTTCGAAAAGTCGAGATAAAGACAAAAAGGCTTTCAAATAATATTTTTGGAGGAGAGTATCATAGTACTTTTAAGGGAAGAGGAATGACTTTTAGCGAAGTTAGAGGTTATGAATTTGGTGATGATGTTAGAAGTATTGATTGGAATGTAACAGCAAGATACAACGCCCCCTTCGTTAAAGTGTTTGAAGAAGAAAGAGAATTAACATTAATGTTAATGGTTGATATAAGTGGCTCAAAGTTTTTTGGAACAGATAATGATCTAAAAAAAAATATAGCAACTGAAATTTCTGCTACTCTTGCTTTTTCTGCAATTCAAAATAACGATAAAGTAGGGTTAATACTTTTTACCGATAATGTTGAGATGTACATACCTCCTGCAAAAGGAAGAACCCACATTTTGAGAATTATAAGAGAGTTGATTGAATTCAAGCCAAAGAGTAAAAGAACAGATATCTCAGCAGCATTGGAGTTTTTTTCAAACGTAACTTCAAAAAAATCAATCGCATTTCTATTATCTGATTTTATATCTAAAGATTATCAAAAGGCTCTTTCAATTGCCAGTAAAAAACATGATTTAACTGGAATAAGAATTTATGACAAATTTGAAGAAGAAATGCCAAATCTTGGATTGATTCCAATGATTGATCAAGAAACTGATAAAGTTGAATTTATTGATACTGGGTCAAAAGATGTTAGAAAGAATTTTAAAATAAATTCTCTTAAAATGAGAGATGAATTTGAAAGTACTTTCAAAAGGAATGGTTCTGGAACAATCAATTGCAGAACAGATCAAAGCTATGTTAAATTACTGTTAGGATATTTTAAAAATCGTGGGTAAACTATCGCTATCAATATTAATTCAGCTCTTTTTTGCATTTAATTTCCTTTTTGCACAAGATACTTCAACAAGAGTCACTACTAAAATTGATACAACAACTATTAAAGTTGGTGAGCAAGTAAATCTGGAAATTAAGATTGAATCCACCGACTTAAGTAATATTGTTTTCCCAGAAGAATTTAATTTTTCACCAGTTGTCATCGCTGAACAATTCCCCTTAGACACTATAGCTTTTCAAAGAAATAAATCAATTTCAAAAAAATTCAAACTGACTTTATTTGATGAAGGGTCATATTTAATTAAACCTCAAGGGATAAGAGTTGGTAGTAAAATATTTTACTCTGATTCTATTCCTTTAGATGTTCTTACTATTAAAGTAGATACTGTTTCTAAGAAGTTTTTTGATATAAAAGAAATTAACCTAACTAAAGAGCAAAAAAAACCATTTCTAACTTATGTTTATGCTCTTTTTTGTATTCTGCTTTCATGTGCCTTAATATATTTCCTTTATAAAAAACTAATTGTTGCCGAAGTTGTAATTGAAGAATATAAAACTCCTTTTGAAATTGCAGTAAATTCTTTAAAGAAACTTGATGAACAAAATATTTCTAATCAATTAGAGGTTAAACAGTATTACTCTGAAATGACTGATATTATTAAGTTGTATTTTGAAAAAGATATAGAAATAAGTGCTTTTGAAAGTACAACCAATCAATTGATTGATAAGTTAAGTCTATTAAAGAAATCTAAAAAGCTTAAAATCAGTCAAGAAACAATTGAGAATTTTACTAGTGTTTTATCTAATGCAGATTTAGCAAAATTTGCCAAATATAATCCTGATAAAAAGTTAATAATTGATGATAAAAAACTATTAGAATCTGTTCTAGTTGAAACCAAAAAAGCAATCCCTAATGATATAGAGAAAGAACTTGAAGAAAGAAAGCAACGTGAAAGAAAAATCGAATTCATTAAAAATAGTAGACGAAAAAAGTTTTATATAATTACATCAATTATAGCTATAAGTTCACTTTTTATTTCGATTTTTATTATCATTCCAGAAAAATTTAGCTCCATTTTTATTTTTAATAAGAACAAAAAAATATTAAAGAGTGATTGGGTAAATAGTACATATACTCAATTTAATTTATCATTAGAATCTCCAGATGCGCTAGTAAGATCTAAAGACTCTTTGAATTATTCATTGAACTATATTTCTGAAAATAATGATTTAGTTCTTGAACTTTCAATTGATAATTTTGATGAAAACTCTGATCTAGTGAATATAATGTTAGATGAATTTAGAACTTTAGGATATTCAAATATTATTACAAAAGAAGAAGAATTTTCAACCTCAAGTGATAAGAAGGGAGTTAAAGTTTTTGGATCATTTAATTCCAATGATACTGGCGATAGATTAAATTATATTACAATATTTTTTGCTACAGATAAAAGCATAATAACCATTCAATTTATTTTTGAAGAAGGAGACGATAATTTGGATCAAATTGTTAGAAGAATAGAAAATTCAATTGACTTTGTAAATGGATAATATAGTTTTTAAAAATCCTGAGTTTTTTTGGTTATTACTATTAATACCAGTAATCATATTTTTTATGTATTACTTTAAGTTCAAGAAAGTTAGTAATCTGAAAATATCATCATTTGATAATTTTAAAACCAAATCTTTCAAGTCTAAACTGTATCCTTTATTGAACATATTAAGAATTATTTCTATTACTCTAGTAATCATTGCACTTTCTAGGCCACAAGAAATTAGTAATTCAAGTAGAACAAAAACTAGTAGTGGTATTGATATTGTAATTGCTGTAGATGTTTCTTCAAGTATGTTGGCTCAGGACTTAAAACCTAATAGATTAGAAGCATTAAAATCTGTTGCATCTGAGTTTATTAATGATAGAATAAATGATAGGATTGGTTTAGTTATTTATGCTGGAGAGAGCTACACTAAAACACCAGTTACCTCTGACAAAGAAGTTGTAATTAATTCTTTGACTGAAATTTCATTTGATGGAATAATTGATGATGGAACTGCTATTGGAATGGGATTAGCCACATCAGTAAATAGATTAAAAGATAGTAAAGCTGAGAGTAAAGTGATAATTCTTTTGACAGATGGAGTTAATAATTCTGGATTTATAGATCCGTCAACAGCTGCAGATTTAGCGTCTACCTATGGAATTAAAACCTACACAATTGGTTTAGGTACAAATGGTAATGCGAGAGCTCCTGTTGCTTTAAATCCTAATGGTTCTTTTAGATTTGGAATTACTAAAGTAGAAATTGATGAGGA
>CENP01238499.1_pt1 | contig 20677 bp, 17 predicted proteins | sample 361281 | NCBI WGS metagenome assembly CENP01 (sample SAMEA2591122, study PRJEB7988) | marine metagenome | biome: marine biome (ENVO:00000447); feature: deep chlorophyll maximum layer (ENVO:xxxxxxxx); material: saline water (ENVO:00002010), including plankton (ENVO:xxxxxxxx) | depth 70 m | reverse complement strand
TCATCAACAAGGATTTTGACAATTGTACCAGCTAATTCAGATTCAATTTCATTAAAAAGTTTCATGGCTTCAATAACACAAAGAACATCACCTTCTTTAATAGTGTCTCCAACTTCAACAAATGCAGGTTTATCAGGTGCTGATTTTCTGTAAAAAGTACCAATTATGGGAGATTTTATCGTAATTAATCCATCATCTTCAGATGAGGAATCGTCTTTTTTATGATTAGTATCTTTAGACTCACTCAAAGGGACTTGTAAAGATTGAGTAGGAACAGGTGGAATTGATAATGGATTTACATTTTGTAATAATCCATTAGGTTCTAAATTAGTTGAGCTTCCTCCAGTTTTGATAGTAATTTTTATATCCTCCATTTCAAGTTTTACCTCTTGTGCTCCAGATTTGGCTACAAATTTTATTAGGTTTTGAATGTCTTTTATATCCATTTTTATTTATTTTATTTAATATGCCCACGTAAGATAAGCTGCACCCCAAGTGAATCCACCACCAAAGGCGGCAAAAACTAGCTTATCTCCTATATTTAGTTTGTTTTCATAATCATTTAATAATAGCGGTAGGGTTGCCGCAGTTGTATTTCCATAATACTCAATATTCATCATTACTTTATTAGGGTTTAGATCTAGTCGCTGAGTCGTAGCATCAATAATTCTTTTATTTGCTTGATGCGGAACAAGATAGTCAATACTCTCATTATCAAGTTCGTTTCTTTTCATGATTTCTTTTGTCACTGCGGACATTTCTGAGACAGCATATTTAAAAACAGTTTTACCATCCTGATGAATATTGTGCCATCCTTTTTCTAATGTGTCTTTTGACGTAGGATAGAGTGAACCTCCCGCTTTAATTCTTAAAGACATTCTGTCTGAACCGTCACTTCTAAAGTATTCATCTTCCCAACCATTTTCATTTAAGCTGGGTTCAAATAAAACGGCACCCCCTCCATCACCAAAGATTATACAGGTTGTTCGATCTGTATAATCAACAATTGAGGACATTTTATCAGCACCAATTAGCAACACTTTTTTATATCGCCCAGAACTCACATATGCAGCTGCTACACTCATTCCATAGAGAAAACCAGAACAAGCAGCATTTAAATCATATGCAAAAGCATTCTTAGCTCCTATTGATGAGGCAACATAAGCTGCCGTTGCTGCTACATGTAAATCTGGTGTTACTGTTGCAACAATTACAAGATCAATAGTATTTGCACTTGTATTTTTCTTATTTAAAAGATCTTTAGCTGCTTTTATTGCTAGGTAAGATGTCGCTTTGTCATCATCCAATAAGATTCTTCTCTCTCTTATACCAGTTCTACTTTGAATCCATTCGTCACTAGTATCAACCATAGTTTCTAATTTATGATTAGAAAGGATCGTTTTAGGTGTGTATCCTCCTACAGCTGTTATTGCTGCTTTGAGAATTTTTTTCCCCTTCAGATGCATTTATTTATCTGCTTTTTAAGCGAAATTAAGGTGAAGATAATAGTTTTTTAATGCAATCAAAATAAAACAATAAAAAAGGTTTTTTAATGGATCAAGCATTATAATGCGTATCTATGTTATAGTTACGCAGTTTCAGTTTCAGCAGCATCAATAAGTACTTTACCTCTGTAATAAAGTTTACCTTCATGCCAATGAGCTCTATGATAAAGATGTGCTTCGCCAGTCTTCGAACATGTCGAAATCTGTTGGTCAGCAGCTTTATAATGAGTTCTTCTTTTATCTCTTCTTGTCTTGGAAATTTTTCTCTTTGGATGTGCCATGGTTTTAATTTTTATAATAAACTTTCTAACTTCTCCCAGCGTGGGTCTTTACGAATAGCAGGCTTTTTATTTTGTGGGTCTAACTGTTCTAATTTACTTAAAATCTCATTTTTTAGTGTTCCATTTTTAATACCTGGATGAACTTTTTTTAAAGGGATAGATAAAACAACCATTTCATAAAAATATTGCGCAACATTAATCTGATAACTCCCCTCGGGAATAATTAGAATTTCATCTGGATCAGTTTCTCTAGAAGCACCAAATTTAACAATCATATCAAAGTTGGATTTTACAATGTGGCTAAATAACTCGGTTGAAACGTCACACGATAAAATTACCTCACCTTTGACATCAAAGTGTAACTCTAAGAATGAAGATTTTTTGTCTAAAATTAATTTACCTTCAAGTTTCGTTTTGTGAAAATCATCAAACCCAAAATGTTCAAAGAACTTATTGTCTATTGCAAATGAAAAGTTATGTTTGCCTTGTTTTAAGCCTATAAAAGGTAATGTAAATTCCTTTAATTCCATTTGCATTATTTAGGTGACAAATTTATTAATTTTTTTCACTAATCGCATTAAAATTTCTTTCTGTAATACAATATTGAACTCAGACTATATTGTTATGAATTAAATATTCAGCAATCTGAATTGTATTAGTTGCAGCTCCCTTTCTTAAGTTGTCTGAAACAATCCAAAGATTTAAACCATTTTCTACAGATTCATCTCTTCTTATACGGCCAACAAAAACTTCATCTTTTCCTTTTGCATTAATTGGCATAGGATACAAATTTTTCTTTGGATCATCAATTACCTCCACTCCAATTGTTTGATCTAAAATTGTTCTTACTTTTTTTATATCATATTTTAATTTAAATTCAATATTTACTGACTCACTATGACCTCCTATTACTGGTATTCTTATTGCTGTCGCTGTAATTCCTATTGAAGAGTCTTCCAGAATTTTATGAGTTTCTTGAACCAATTTCATTTCTTCTTTAGTGTAGTCATTTTTAACAAAAACATCACACTGTGGAAGGGCATTTTTGTGGATTTGATAAGGATAGGCCTTCTCACCTATCTTATTATTCATTTCATTATCAAGTTGATCAACCGCTTTTACTCCTGTACCTGTAATTGACTGATAAGTAGAAATAACTAAACGTTTGATTTTAAATGCTTTGTGCAAAGGCGCTATTGCCATAACCATTTGAATAGTTGAACAGTTTGGATTAGCGATTATTTTATCAGCTGAAGTTAATTTAGATGCATTAATTTCTGGAATAACAAGTTTTATATGTTTTTTCATTCTCCAAGCCGACGAATTATCAATCACAGTTGTTCCATTTTCTGCAAATTTTGGAGCCCATTCTAGAGAAGTATCTCCACCAGCAGAAAACAAAGCTATATTTGGCCGAGTATTTAGTGCTTCCGCTAATCCAATGACCTCTAGATTTTCCCCTTTAAATAAAATAGTTTTCCCTATTGATTTTTCAGATGCAACTGGTATTAATTCAGTAATTCGAATATTACGTTCTGTTAAAACATCTAACATAACTTTTCCTACCATACCTGTTACCCCTACGACAGCTATTCTCACTTATTAAATTTTTTCAAAATTACTACTTAATGCGTTTTAGACAATATCCGTGGACATTTATAACAAATATTATCGTTTTGTTATTTGATGAATATATTTCTAATCATAAATTACTCTTTTTACTCTTGGACCTATTGCAGTGAGTAGTTCATAACTTATTGTATCAGCACTGTGCGCCAGATCTGAAACAGAGTTTTGATTTCCAAATACATAAACTTTGTCTCCTTCATTACATGAAATTTTGGATACATCTACCATGAACATGTCCATACAAATATTACCAACAATAGGCACAATTTTCCCATTAATTAAAACTTTCCCTTTATGATTTCCGAGTTGTCTATTTATTCCATCCGCATGACCAAGTGGAATTGTTGCAATCTTTTTTTCTTCATTGACTTTACATCCAAAATCATAACCAACATATTCCCCTTTTTTGACAAGGTGGATTTGACTTATTGATGATATTAATTCAGCTACAGGCTTAAGTTGTTTGTCCCATTCCGAACGGTTTGCGAATCCATGAAGTGCTATACCACACCTTACAGCATCAAACTGAAACTCAGGGAAATTAAATAATCCTGAGCTATTTAAAAGATGAAACTTTGGATTAAGTCCAGAAATCGCAATGTGTCTATCTCTAAGTTTTAAAAATGATTCAATTTGTTTTTTATTTAATTCAATTTCTTTTTTAGCCTGAGATATGGCTAGATGGGAATATATACTTTTAAGTGCAAAAGCATCATCTTTAAGTTGATTTATAATCCAGTCAAAACAACTTGGCTTAAAACCTAATCTATTAAGACCGGTGTTGTATTTAATATGAACTGGGAAATTTCTTAATTTTTTACAAATTAATTTTTTATGAAATTTTTTAAAAATGTTGACACTATACAAGCAGGGCTCTAATTTATTATCAATAATATCAGAAAGTCCAGAGGGCTGGGGATAAAAGACCATAATTCGGGATTTGATTCCATTTCTTCTTAAAATCTTTCCTTCATTTGAATAAGCTACTGCAAAAGTGTTAACTCCTAATTTTTCCAGATGTTTTGTAATTGCCGTTAATGCTGTTCCATAAGCTGAAGCTTTTACAACAGCTATAAGATTAGTTCCAGCATTTAAATTTCTTACAAGAAGTTTATAGTTGTGCTCCAAATTAGATAAATAGATGTTCAGTTGATTCAAGGCTTTTCTTTTCTGTTTTTATTTTTTTGAATCAATTTTTGAAATTCCAATCTTGAAAGAGCCATATAACTTTCTTTTTCTCCTAGGTGAATTAGTGATTTATTAGTAGATATTCTATGGCTATGATTTGCTAGTTTTCCACTTTTTGCGCATATGGCATGAACTTTAGTTACATATTCTGCAACTGCCATAAGATTAGGCATAGGGCCAAATGGATTACCTTTATAGTCCATATCTAAGCCTGCCACGATAACCCGAATACCTTCATTAGCTAAATCATTACAGATTTTAACTATTCCATTGTCAAAAAATTGAGCCTCATCAATCCCAATGACATCACAATCTTTAGCTTTAATTTTTATATCAGAGGATTTTGAGACTGACTTTGCTTCAATTTGATTTTTGTCATGGGATAAAACTAAATTTTTATTAAAACGAGAATCAATAATTGGTTTAAAAACTTTAATTTTCTGTTTGGCATATTTAGCACGATTTAATCTCCGAATTAGCTCTTCTGTTTTACCAGAAAACATTGAGCCACAGATTATTTCGATCCAGCCAAATTGTTCATGAGTCTTTAAGGTATTTTCTAAAAACATTTTGTAATTTTCATAATTAATCAATTGCTTATTATGAATTAATTTTCAAAGGTATTAAATAAAGGTGGCTTCAAACTATTAAATCAGATGACTGAGAAAATTAAAACTGCATTAGTTCAGTGGGCAACAATTATCATTAAAGATCAATCAAATTGGGATGATGAGAAAACACATGATGCTATTCAAAAAATTTATGAGCTTTCTATTTTTCAAAAAATGCTAATTGACCAAGAGGAAATAGATCAAAGCCTTTGGGAGAGGCATCAAAAAAAGCTCGATGAGGTAATAAATTCTCTCACTGAAGACACAAATAAAGAAAAGATAAAAGACGACAATATGGAGGTAGCACCAATGATGGAGACAATAAAAAATATGGTTACTGAAATGCCGGAACCCGAAACATACGAAAAGCTTTTTGAAACATTTGAAACTCCGCTAACTTTCGTGTCAAAAAAAAATGTCAGTATAAATAACAAATCAGATACTGAAAAAGACAATTCAAATGATAAACAAAATATTAATGACCAATTCTCAAAAAAACTAAGTGTTGACAATAATGAAAGGCTAGCCTTTATTAAACACCTTTTTAATGGTGATAAAAATAATTACGAGCGTGTTCTTAATCAAACACTAACTTTAGGTTCTTGGCCAGAAGTATCAAATTTAATAACCTCTAAAGTGAAAATTGAATATAATAATTGGAAAGGAAAAGAAGATATTGCAGATCGTTTTTTAACTGTTTTACAGAAAAGCTTTGAATCATGAAATATTCATAATAATATAATAATAATACTGGCTTGCTTTATTTAATACCAACTCCTATTGGTAATTTAGAGGATATAACATTAAGAGCTTTACGTTTGTTAAAAGAGGCAGACCTTATTTTAGCTGAAGACACAAGGGTCAGTTCGGTACTATTAAGTCATTTTGATATATCAAAACGTGTTGAAAGTTATCATCTTAAAAACGAGCATTACAAAACCTCAAAAATTATAGAAAAACTCAACAATGGGTTAACCATTGCAATGATTTCTGATGCTGGTACACCAGCTGTTTCAGACCCCGGGTATTTGTTAGTTCGCCATGCTTTAGATGCCGGGATAAAAGTAAAATGCCTACCTGGCCCAACCGCATTAATTCCGGCAATAGTTCAAAGTGGAATCCCATGCGATCGTTTTATTTTTGAAGGATTCCTGCCTCACAAAAAAGGCCGAATTAATAGGTTAAAAATTATGGCAAAAGAATCAAGAACTCTTGTTTTTTATGAATCCCCCCATAAACTATTAAAGCTATTTGAACAGATGATTCCTCTTTTTGGGAGTAAGCGTAAATTAGCAGTAATTAAAGAAATTTCAAAAATATACGAACATACGTTTAGAGGAACTTTAGAAGAAGTTAAGTCATTTTTTGAAGCTAATCGTCCTAAAGGGGAATTTGTAATTGTTGTTGAAGGAATAAAAAGATAGATTTATGAAATGGGGAAAAATTCCTGAACCACCGATTGAAAATGTTAAAAAACTTTCTACAGTCTTAGGAGTTTCTGATATTATTTCAAAACTTTTGATTCAAAGAGGTATTAATAATTATGAAAGTGCAAAGGACTATTTTCGTCCCTTGTGGACACACCTTCATAATCCTTTTTTAATGAAAGACATGCAAACCGCGGTAAATCGAATAAAAGAAGCTATTGAAAAAAATGAAAAAGTAATGGTTTTAGGGGATTATGATGTAGATGGAACGACTTCAGTATCACTAATTGTTTCATATTTAGATGATAAGATTACTGATTTGAAACCATATATTCCTGATCGATATTCAGAAGGTTATGGAATTTCAGAAAGGGCCATTAATTATGCAAATTCTGAAGGTGTCAATTTAATTATAGCTCTTGATTGTGGAATAAAAGCTATCGAAAAAGTAAGATATGCAAGTTCATTAGGGATTGATTTTATAATTTGTGACCATCATGTGCCGGGAGAAACATTACCTGAAGCAGTAGCAGTTTTAGATCCCAAACGAATAGATTGTAATTATCCATTCAAAGATCTTTGTGGGTGTGGAATTGGTTTCAAATTAATACAGGCAATTAATATTCACCTAGGATTTTCGGATACTGATTTAAATATTTATCTTGATTTGGTAGCAACTGCGATTGCTGCAGACATGGTACAGTTGGTTGGCGAAAATAGAACATTGGTGTTTTTTGGTTTGAAACAATTAAGAGAGAATCCTCGTCTTGGGTTTAAAATTTTTATTAATGAATTAACAAGACCAATAAACGTATCTGATCTAGCTTTTATTGTAGCACCAAGAATTAACGCTGCTGGCAGAATGGATCATGGCATTAATGCTGTAAAATTAATGACCAGTAAAGATCAAAAAGTAGTTCTTTCGATAGCCAGGACCATAGAATTTTTTAATACGGAACGTAAAAGCACTCAAGAAAGAATAACAAAAGAGGCTTTGCAACAAATTAAGTTAGAAGATATTACAAAAAGTGATTCTACAGTTGTTTACCATCCCTCTTGGCACAAGGGAGTCATTGGAATTGTGGCATCAAGATTAATTGAACATTACTATCGCCCTACAGTTGTTTTAACAAAGTCAGAAGAATTTATGGTCGGTTCTGTAAGATCTGTTTATGGATTTGATGTTTATAAAGCACTTGAAGCATGTAAACAAAACATTTTTCAATTTGGAGGACATAAATATGCTGCAGGGTTAACACTAAAAAAAGAACAACTTCATACATTTAAGGAGGCTTTTGAAACTTATGTTAGCAAAAATTTGTCATCTGAATTTAAAGATTCAGAGATTAAATATGATTTAGAAGTTGAGTTCAGTGATCTAAATTCAAAATTATTACGAATTATAAATCAGATGAGACCATTTGGTCCCAAAAACATGAATCCTGTCTTTGCAACTCATAGTTGTAAAGACAGTGGTTCAAGTCGTTTGGTGGGAAACGATAAAACACATTTACGATTAGATGTTTTAGATTCTAATCAAACACATTTCCAAGGGATAGGTTTCGGTTTGGGGCATATGCTTAAAAAAGTAAAAGAGACAGATACATTTTCAATACTTTATACACTTGATGAAAATCACTACAATGGTAGGGTGAATCTCCAGCTTAAACTTAGAGACATAAAATTTAATTGACAGGCCTTTTTTTTACTATTTCAATAAGTTTATTTGTTGAAGGGTCATGAGAATTTTCCCTTTTATCTTCAATATCATCGAGTACTTTATTTGCCAATTGTTTTCCTAATTCAACACCCCATTGATCATAACTAAAAATATTCCAGATTATACCTTGAACATAAATTTTGTGCTCATACATTGCTATTAGGGAGCCAAGAGATCCTGGAGTTAATTTGTCAATTAAAATTGTATTTGAGGGTTTATTTCCCTCAAATATTTTGAATGGAGCTATTTTTTTTTGCTCTAAGGGATTCATACCCAAACGATTAAGTTCTTCTAGAACTTCAGTTTCGTTTTTCCCATTCATAAGTGCTTCTGTTTGGGCAATAAAATTTGATAGTAATTTGTTTTGGTGGTCTTCATTCCCATTAAGTGATTCTCTAAAACATATAAAGTCAGTTGGTATAAGCTTAGTTCCTTGATGAATTAGTTGAAAAAAAGCATGTTGAGCATTTGTACCAGACGCACCCCAAATGATAGATCCAGTTTGATAATTTACTAAATTTCCATCACGGCCTACTATTTTGCCATTACTCTCCATAAAGGCCTGTTGAAGGTATGTGGGTAAATTTCTTAGGTATTGAGTATATGGAATAACAGCTTCACTTTCTGAACCCCAAAAATTATTATACCATACACTAATTAAACCTAAGACTACTGGTATGTTTTTTTCAAAGGGACTATTTCTAAAATGATAATCCATTTTACCAGCACCTTCAAGAAGTTCCTTGAATTGAAAAGGACCTATCGCCAAACAAATAATTAAACCAACTGAACTCCACAGAGAAAATCGACCACCAACCCAATCTTTCATTGGGAAAACATTGTCAGATGAAATTCCAAAAGAAACTGTTTTTTCAACATTACTTGATACCGCAACAAAGTTTTTTTCAATGGCACTTTCAGGAGCTTGTTTTAAAAACCAATTACGAATACTATTAGAATTAGTTATTGTTTCTTGCGTACTGAAGCTTTTAGAAACTATTACAAAAAGGGTTGTCTCTGGGTTTATTCCTTTCAATATCTCCTTGTGATGATCTCCTTCAATATTCGAAATAAAACGAATGTCAAGATGGTTTTTGTAATTAGCTAAAGCCTCAACTACCATTTTAGGGCCAAGATGAGAACCTCCAATACCAATATTAATAACATGAGTAATCTTTTTCCCTGAGTATCCTCTCCAATGGCCATTGATTACTTTTTCACAAAAAACATACATTTTTTGTTGCATTGCTCTTAATTCAGGAATTATATTTTTGTTATCTAAAAATATTGGATTATTATCTAAATTTCTTAGGGCAGTATGTAAAACAGCTCTATTTTCGGTTGTATTTATTTTCTCTCCTTTAAATTGATCTTCAATTGCTTTATCAAGTCCAGCTTCTTTTGCCAATTTAAAAAGTAGATTTAACCCTTTTTTATCAATTCTGTTTTTGGAAACATCAACGATTATATTTTCCCAATCTAACCATGTGTATTGTAGTCGGTCGTTTTCTTTCTTAAAATGTTCTTTAATGCTTACTGTTGCAATTTGTTTTTGATGAGCCTTTAATAATTTATAAGAATCAAGTTTAGATAAAGACTTATCAGGAAGAATTTTTGGCATATGGTATAGATTTATTTTCTGCAATTTCACTCTTAGAGCTGTCATCAAACTTTATACAGTCTAGTTTTGTTTTAATGGGGATAATATAATTAGAATATTTTGCTATTAAGTCGTTCGAAATAGGCTTCGCATCAGGTAGTTTTTGTTTAAATGGGTCTACTTGCCGTCCATTTTTCCAAAACCTGTAACAAACATGGGGACCCGAAGTATTTCCTGTCATTCCAACCCAACCGATTACATCTCCCTGCTTAACAAATTGTCCAACTTTTGCTTTTCTTTTTTTCATATGCAAATATTGCGTTCTGTAGATATTATTATGTTTTATTGTAACGTAGTTGCCATTTCCCCTTGAATATCTTGATTTTATAACAGTCCCATTTGCGGTAGCTAAAATGGGAGTACCAACTGAAGCGGCAAAATCAGTTCCCTTGTGAGGTCTTATTCTATTTCCATAATAGGATATCTTTCTTCGAAGGTTGTATCGCGATGTAATTCTGTTGAATTTAAGAGGACCTCTGAGAAACGCTCTTCTTAAACTTTTCGCATTTTCATCAAAATAGTCGATTATTCCTTTTTTTGAATTTGTAACATATTCAAAAGCATACAGAGTTTTTCCTTTATGTTCAAAACAAGCAGCTTTTACTCGATCAACACCTATTGAAATTGAATCGTCTACAAACTTTTCAGTATAAATCACTTTGAATCTGTCCCCTTTTTGTAAGCGAAAAAAATCTATAGTCCACGCATAAACATCGGATAAATGATATGTAATTTCTTCATTAACCCCAATATTTTTCATTGTTTCGTATAAAGAGCCTTTTATGATTCCTGATACTTCAAATTCTATTTTCTTAATGGGTTTTTTAATTATATTTCCATATAAGCTGTCTTTTAGATGAACAAGAGTGTAAGCTTTTGGATCAGGGTGGTAGACGAAATATTCTGGGATTGGTGTGCTATCATTTGAGAAAAATAAACTGTATGGTTTACCTTTAGCAAGCTTTCTAACATTTACTTTTCCCTTAATTTCTTCAAGAATTTTGTAAACTTCTGGATAGTCAATACCATTATCTTCTAAAATTTTTCCAAAAGTATCACCCCATTTGATTTTTTGTGTTTTAACGTTATATTGATTTAAATCGATATCAAATAATAAGTTGGGTGCTTTTGCCTCAGAAGTTATATTTATTTTATCACTTTGATTATGTGTAGTTTTTTTACAACCAAAAAAAACTAAAAATAAAATAAACTTTAAAACGCTATGCATCTTATTCATTTTATATAAATTTCTAAACTTATTTTGTTTCTTTTTTAAGAATTAAGAAAAGTTATCCCGTTTTTTTTAAACTATTTTACAATAATTTTAAATGGATGTTTTAAGTTTTTGAAGTTTTCTAGATCAGCTTTAATTGAACCAACTAGAATATCGGCTTTAATACGAACAGGTATACGATTCTTATCATCGGAAACCCATAAGGTAACACTTTCTTGTTCCTCGAAAACCCTTCCTGATTGAACGATTGGTCTGAATTTCATGCATTTAATTTTCCCAAATTTTGTATTAATAATTTCTTTACCTAAATATTTCAGCCTAAAAACATAATTTTCAAAATCAAAAAACATGTTTATGTCAAAACTTTCATTCACTTTTATTTCATCTTTCGGATAAAAGTTTCTTAAATAATAAAAAGATGATATTAAATCTTGTACTCCATTTTTTATTTGAAGCTCGCTAAACTCTCCTATTTTTTTGTTATTTACAACAGCAATTTTTTCTTTATGATTAAAATCAATTTCTATATTCTTTGTATAACCTCCTTCGTTAATATTTCTTATAAACTTATATGGTAGCCCAGTTTCTTCGTCAAAATAACTTTCATAATAATCTTCGACTTTAAAAAACCAGCTTGCTAAACCTGTTGTTTCTCCAAATCCTTTAGCGTGATATACGGGATGCCCATTAATTGTATCTCGTTCCAAAGATAGGGTTGCATAGCTAGCGTTAAAAGGACCATAGTGCAGTCTTAATTGAAACCATTCTCCTTCATGGAATGATTGGTTTGTTTTTAATGATTCACCATTATTAGTTTGACCCCATACAATTTGAAAACAAAAAAAAGCGTATAAGAAGAAATTTTTTACCATTTTTCAAAGATAATAAATCAATAATTTGAGATTTAATTGAAAGGAGCTGAAAAATATTTAACGGCTAATATTTTTTAAGTGTCTCAAATATTTTTTTCCCTTTTTTATTTCCTAAAATATCAATGATTTCCTTTTCTGATGCTGACTTTATCCGAGTGAAAGTTTTTAGATCACCTAAAAGCTTTAGACGTGAAGCTTGCCCAATACCTGGTATTTGATCTAATTTAGATTGTATACTACTTTTACTGCGCTTTTTTCTATGAAATGTAATTCCAAATCGGTGTGCTTCATCTCTTGCTCGCTGTAATATTTTTAGTGTTTCGGATTTTTTATCTAAATAAAGTGGAATTTTGTCACCAGGGAAATATATTTCTTCTAGGCGCTTAGCAATTCCTAAAATTGAAATCTTACCTCTTAAACCTAAATTTTCAAGACTTTTTAATGCTGAAGAAAGTTGTCCTTTACCACCGTCTATAACAATCAGTTGTGGAAGCGAAGCTTTTTCATTCAATAGACGTTTATATCTTCTCAAAATTACTTCTTCCATAGAAGCAAAGTCATCAGGACCTACTACACTTTTTATATTATAGTGACGATAATCTTTTTTACTTGGCTTACCTTTTTTAAAAACAATACATGCAGCTACAGGATTTGACCCTTGAATATTTGAATTATCAAAGCATTCGATGTGTAAAGGCTCTTCAGGCAACTTCAAATCAATTCTCATTTGATTCATTATTCGTTTGGTATGGCTTTCAGGATCCAATATTTTTATTTGTTTAAAGCGTTCGATACGAAAGTATTTGGCATTTCTGAGTGATAAATCCACTAAGCTTTTTTTATCTCCTTGTTTAGGTACAATTAGATCTAATTCTTTCGATAAGCTAACTTTTTCTGAAAGAAATATCGTTTTTGCATTACAAGAAAACTTTTGTCTTATTTCGATTATTCCGAGCTGTAATAGGGTTGAATTACTTTCCTGAAGTTTTTTTCTTATTTCTAGGGTGTAGGACCTTACAATAGCACCATAAGATACTTGTAAAAAATTAACGTACCCATATTTTTCATCTGAAACAATAGAAAATACATCTACATTAGTAATTTTAGGGTTTACTATTGTTGATTTAGCTTGAAATTTCTCTAAACTAATTATTTTTTCTTTTACTAATTGAGCTTCTTCATATTTCAAATTTTCAGACATTATTTTCATTTCCTTTTTGAAATGAGTTATACAGAAATTAAAATTTCCTTTTATTAACTCTTTTATCGAATTTTCATGCTTTTTAAATAAAAAAATTGATGATTCTTCAGAGTTAATTTTCAATAAATGATTCAATTCATGATTTAGAAATGGATGAATTTCTTTAATTAACCGTAAAAGAATTTTTAAGTTTTTTACACTAGTAAAAGGACCAAAATATTCACCTCTTTTATTTTTTAAATTTCTTGTTATATAAATATTTGGTTTGGGACTCTTTTCTAAGCAAATCCAAGGATAGCTTTTATCATCTTTGAGAAGAATATTATATCGAGGTTTATATTTTTTAATCAAATTATTTTCTAAAAGCAAAGCGTCCATTTCAGATTCTACAACAATATTTTCAACTCTTTTAATTTTTTTTACAAGGACTTTTGTTTTATGATTTTCTAAATTTTTATTAAAGTAAGATGCAACCCGTTTTTTTAGATTTTTTGCCTTACCTACGTATATGATATTTTCTTTAGAATCGAAAAACTGATATACCCCTGCAACTTGAGGTAAGGTTTTAAGTTGGATTTTAATAGAATCTAATTTCACAAAACGAAATTATTGATTTTCTTTGGGTATGTGTATATTAAAAATATTATTTAATGAATTCTGATTTAACAAAATTAGCTCTTCGGAAATCTTTTTTAAAAAAACGCCATGCCCTCTCTGATCAAGAACATGAAGATAAGAGTTTTGCAATTGCAAATAATTGTTTAAAACTACCCATATGGCATTTAGACTACTATCATATATATCTCCCAATAAAAGCAAAGGCAGAAATAGATACTACTTTAATTTTAACTTTATTACAAGGAAAGGATAAACAGGTAATTTTGCCTAAAATTAAAGGCTCAGAATTGGAACATATCTTATTGACAGATATTACAAAACTTAAGATTAATGGTTTAGGGATATCAGAACCTGAAAAAGGAATAAAAATCTCTCCAGAACAAATTGATGTTATTTTTCTGCCATTGTTAGCTTGGGATAAAAGCGGAAATCGTTTGGGTTATGGGAAAGGATTTTATGATAATTTTTTATCTCTATGTAAAACAAATACTATAAAAGTTGGACTTTCTTTTTTTGATCCCGTAGATAAGATAATTGACATACGTTCTGAAGATATTAAAATGGATTTTTGTGTTAATTCCGAAGGAATAAAAAAGTTTACTTCTTGAAAAAATTAGGCAAAGATTTTTTTATTGAAAAAAATCAATATTCCAACCCCTGTGCTTATTGCAGTATCAGCAATGTTAAATATGTATTGGAAAAATAAATAGTCTTTACCGCCAATATAAGGCAACCACGATGGCCATGTCCATTCGACTAATGGGAATTGTAACATGTCCACAACATGGCCGTAAAAAAGAGGAGCGTATCCCTGTTCAGGTAAAAATTTCGCAATTTGGTCGTTACTATCTGAGAACAAAATGCCATAGAAAACGGAATCGATAATATTACCCAATGCCCCAGCGAATATTAATGATAAGGCCCAACAAAGTAGAGTTCCATTTTGTTTTCTTATGGAATCTAATAACCAGTAACCTAAGCCAGATATTGCGGCGACACGGAAAATAGTTAAAATCAACTTTCCAGTATTTTCACTAATAAATGGAATAAAATCATTGATTTTAGTACCCATAGCCATCCCTTTGTTTTCTACAAAAAGTATTTTAAAAAATTCCCAATCTAAAATTGGTGAAATACCGTATCCCGATAATGGGAAGTTTAATTTGATATATATTTTTGTAGTCTGGTCAATTAACAGAACTAAAATTATAATTACTATAGCCCATGATTTATTGAAATATGTTTTATTTGAGTTCAGAGCCTTTCTTGGACTTATTTCTGCATATTTTTAGCCTCTATACTTAAAGTAGCGTGTGGAACTAAAAATAAGCGTTTTTTATTAATTAAATTACCAGTTACGCGACAAACACCATAAGTCTTGTTTTCAATACGAATTAGTGCATTTTTAAGGTCGCGGATAAACTTTTCTTGGCGAAGAGCAAGCTGAGTATTTGCTTCTTTTGACATCGTTTCAGACCCTTCTTCAAAAGCCTTAAAAGTTGGGGCAGTATCCTCAGTGCCATTATTACCATCATTCATGTAGGAGCTTTTCAAAAGGCCTAGGTCTGCTTTTGCTTTTTCAATCTTTTCTTCAATTACGCTTTTAAACTCCTGAAGTTCACTGTCTGTAAATCTTGTTTTCTTGCTCATTAGTATACCTTTTTAATACGAATTTCAGTTTTAAAATTATCAAATTCTATAGGCGTTCCGTCCAAAATATTTGATTCAAATTTAAGGGTATTAGCTAATGTTTCATTTAAAATATAATTTTTATTTTCACTTATAGCGTTCTCAAGTCCAGATTCACTTTTCAGTAAAATATCAATTCTGTCAGTAACCTCCAGCCCGTTGTCCTTTCTTTGATTTTGAATTCTGTTAACTAGTTCTCTTGCTATACCTTCATTTTTTAGTTTTTGGGTTATGGTCACATCAAGGGCTATTGTCATTTCTGAGTTTTTAGCTACTTCCCATCCATCGATGTCTTTATAAAAGACTTCAACATCAGTTATATCTAAAATAATATTTTTTTTATTTACTAAAATATTTAATTCTTTTTTTTCTTCGAGAAGATTTACCTGTTCAGAATTTAGATTTTTTACAACTTCTACAACTGATTTCATTTCTTTTCCATACTTAGGTCCAATAATTTTAAAATTTGGGCGAACCTCTTTCACTAACAAATCATTGGCGTCATCAAGCAGTTCAACTTCTTTTACGTTGATTTCACTTTTTAATTGTTCAATTGCATTTTTAATACGTTTTTTTTGTAATTCATTTTTTACAGGGATTATCATTTTCTCCAGTGGCTGACGTACTTTGATCTGTTGTTTTTTTCTTAAAGAAAGCGCTAACGATGTTATTTCTCTTGCAATATTAATTTGGGATTCTAATTCAGAATTTATTATGTTGGGGTTTGGATTTGGGAATTCAGATAAGTGGACTGAGATTTTTTTATTTCTTGTTAGATCTTGGTATAATCGATCCATAAAAAATGGGGCGACTGGTGCGCCAAGCTTAGATATTATTATTAAACATTCGTAAAGAGTTTGATATGCAGCAATTTTATCTGGCCCATAATTACCCTTCCAAAATCTGCGGCGACTAAGGCGAATATACCAATTACTTAATTTTTCTTGCACAAAATCAGAAATTGCTCTGCAAGCGATTGTCGCTTCATAATCCTGGTAAGCACCATCAACAAGCATAATTAGACTATTTAATTCTGATAAAATCCATTGGTCGAGTTCGGCTCGCTCAGTATTAGGAATATGATCTTCATTTTTAAAACCAAATTGGTCAATATTAGCATAAAGGCTAAAAAAAGAATAAGTATTATATAAAGTTCCAAAAAACTTACGCTGAACTTCAGCAATTCCTTCAATATCAAATTTTAAATTATCCCAAGGATTTGCATTTGAAATCATATACCAACGAGTCGCATCGGGACCAAATTTGTTCAATGTTTCAAAAGGGTCAACAGCGTTATTTAATCTCTTTGACATTTTTCGCCCCTTTTTGTCAAGTACAAGACCATTTGAAACAACATTTTTAAAAGCTTTTTTATTAAAAACTAAAGTAGCGATGGCATGAAGTGTATAAAACCATCCTCTTGTTTGATCAACACCTTCAGCAATATAATCTGCAGGAAAATGTATTTCATTATCTATTAATTCTTTATTTTCAAAAGGATAATGCCACTGTGCATAAGGCATAGCACCAGAGTCAAACCATACATCAATTAAGTCTAATTCTCTAAACATTGGTTCTCCTTTATCGGTAGCTAGGATTATCTTATCAACTATATTTTTGTGAAGATCAATTTTTTCATAGTTTTTTTCTGAATAATCTCCAACTATGAAATCCTTAAAAGGATTTTCCTTCATAATACCGTAATTTAATGAGGTTTCAATAGCCTTGCATAATTCTTCGAGTGATCCGATTACTTTAGTTTGTTTTCCGTCTGAACTTCTCCAAATTGGTAATGGAATACCCCAAAATCGGGATCGAGATAGATTCCAATCATTTGCATTACTTAGCCAATTTCCAAACCTCCCTTCACCTGTAGCAGTTGGCTTCCAGTTTATCTCATTGTTTAAAGTGGTCATATTTTCTCTAACTTCACTTATTTTAATAAACCAAGAGTCAAGAGGATAGTATAGAATAGGTTTGTCAGTTCTCCAACAATTTGGATATGAGTGAACATATTTTTCTACTTTAAAGGCTTTATTTTCTTTTTTAAGTTGTATTGCAATTTCAACATCTACAGAACGTTCAGGTGCGGTACCTTCTGTGTAATATTCATTTTTAACGAAGCGACTACTTAAACGACCAACTTCTTTTCTAAATCTTCCCTGCGTATCGACTAATGGTACTTTATTATCATTTTCGTCTAGGACTAAAAGTGGAGGGACTTCTGGATTTGCTTCCTTTGCTACTTTGGCGTCATCTGCACCAAAAGTAGGTGCGGTATGTACAATTCCTGTCCCCTCATCAGTTGTTACAAAATCTCCTGGGATTACACGATATGCATTTTTGGAGTTCTCAATTGGTTTTGGGGATTCAGACCAAATTTTTTCATATCTAATTTCTAGGAGCTCAGAACCCTTATGTTCGCTTTCTATTTTATAGGGTATTTTTTTGTCACCGGGTTTATAGTAATCTATACTTGGAGATTCAATAAATTTTTCATCAAATTGTTTTTTGATAAGATCTTTAGCAACAAGAACTCGTATAGGCTTAAATGTATATTGATTAAAAGTGCGAATAATCAGATAATCTATTTTTTTCCCGATCGTGAGAGCTGTATTTGAAGGTAATGTCCATGGGGTAGTTGTCCAAGCGAGGATATAAAGGTCTATTTCATTTTTTAGCCCCTTAGGAAGGCTTTCTGGAATTGTCTTAAACTGGGCAGTAACAGTCGTATCTGTAGTTTCTTGATAAGTACCAGGTTGATTTAGTTCATGAGAACTTAAACCTGTTCCAGCCATTGGAGAAAATGGCTGAATAGAATAACCTTTGTAAAGAAAGCCTTTTTTATGAATTTGTTTAATTAACCACCAAACACTTTCCATATATTTGGATTTATAAGTAATGTAGGGTTCTTCCATATCAACCCAATAACCTATCCTTTCAGTGAGCTGATTCCAAACGTCTGTATATTTCATTACAGCTTTTTTGCACGCAATGTTGTAATCCTCTACTGAAATACTTTCACCAATTAATTCTTTTGTAATGCCTAATTCTTTTTCTACTCCAAGTTCAACTGGGAGCCCATGAGTATCCCATCCTGCTTTTCTCTCCACTTTAAATCCCTTTTGGGTTTTAAAGCGACAAAAAATATCCTTAATTGTACGAGCCATGACATGGTGAATACCAGGTAGACCATTTGCAGATGGCGGACCTTCATAAAATATAAATTCTGGTTTACCCTCCTTGCTTTTTATACTTTTTAAAAAAGTTTTATTTTCCTTCCAGTCAGCAAGTATTTCCTCAGCTATTTTGGGTAAATCTAGTTTATTGTACTCATTGAATTTCACCTATCAAATAGTTTTAATTGCTTTTCAAAAACCTAAGAAAGAAAAGTAAATGTAATTATATAACAATTTGCGAAATTAATTAATTTAACTTGAAAATATGGTGCTATTTCAAGAGCTTTTTTATATTAAAGATAGTTTAGAATTTTAGATTTAACCCAATTCTTAAATTTCTACCTGGTGCAGATATACCTGATGCAAAACTTCTATAATGAACATCGAATATATTTTCCAATCCAATTGTTATTTTTCCATTTTTATTCCAGCTAAATTGTGTTAAAAAAGATAGTTCAGACCACGCAGGTGTGCCAGCATAAATTCCTTGAGACTCTGATATAATAGGAGTTTCCTCTAAGCTGTCTTCACCCCCTAAACTGTATTCATCGGGGTTTTTATTTCCACTATGTTGGTATCTTAAACTTGCAAACCATTTCTCTTTCTCATAGTTGAGAAATAAATTTAGAAAAACCGGAGAAATCGATGGAAGAGGTCCAAATTGTTCACTTTTTAATGCATTAATTATATTAATATCTCCTTTTAATGAAATTTTATCTGCAAAATATATGTTGCCATCTAATGAAGTTCCTAACATATATCGATTCCCTAAATTATTATTCGCTAAGGTTATTAATTCTTCATTATTGTATAAAATAGTATTATTGCTGCTTGTTGTTTGATCTGAAAAAACAGGGTAGTTGTTTCGTCCAATATGCCTTGAAACGAGTGTTGTAAAAGCCTGAATTGAGATATAATTTTTTTCCTTCTTTAAGTATTTGGTAAGTCCCAATTCAAAATTATAAGCATATTCGGGCAAAAGCAAAGGATTTGGAACAATTAGGTAGCCTCTGTTTTCTCTTATTTTTCCAACATCATCAATATTAGGGTTTCTAAAACCATTTGAAATTATTGCTTTCCATTTTGTTTTTACACTTGGTCTGTAAATAAGAGCCAAAGTTTCTGTTAATGCCTCAGAATTTAATTTTACCGAAGATAATAATGCATTTATGTTATAATACTCTTTCCACTCACCTTGTAATGAAGTATTGGTTAATCTAAGTCCTGCATTTAAAGTCAATTGAGTATTAAGATCCCAGATCCAATTTACATATACAGCATAACTTCTATAAGAACTCCCTTTACTCGGATAACGTGTGGGAAACGGAAGGGCTGGAGTATAACCTGTTATTACATTTTCTTTAATTATTAGGTCTTTTTTTGAGGCAAGTGAATTAACATCATTATAAACACCCTCAAATCCATATGCAAAAGCATGTTTTTTATCAATCTTAAATTCAAAATCTCCATTAATACTAAAAGAGTTTACTTTTTCACTTTGAGTAATACGAGTAAAACTATTAAAGGATCGGGAGATTCTAGATTCTTTTAAATTTTGAATTGCAAATGTAACCTTACCTGAATTTAACAGTTTTTTTCTTGGGAATATTTTTAATTGAGGAGAAAAAAGGATTCTTTTTTGGGGACCATAATACCATTCCGCATAACGTAAAAATCCGTTACGGTTCTCAACTAATTTGTCATATCTAGGAATATCAGAGGAATTTGAATATTGAAAATTAACAACCAGTTGGTTTTCAGCATTGAGTTTAAATAAAAACTTTTGAAGCAAATCAATTTGATTATAATCGGTATTTTTTTGAATTGAAGGATTTAAATTTACAACAGGATCTGGTGAATAAG
>CENP01063470.1_pt1 | contig 20699 bp, 20 predicted proteins | sample 361281 | NCBI WGS metagenome assembly CENP01 (sample SAMEA2591122, study PRJEB7988) | marine metagenome | biome: marine biome (ENVO:00000447); feature: deep chlorophyll maximum layer (ENVO:xxxxxxxx); material: saline water (ENVO:00002010), including plankton (ENVO:xxxxxxxx) | depth 70 m | reverse complement strand
ATATCAAAATGGTTCGTTGAGATCGTACTCCATTTTAATTCACCGTGGGTTCTTTGGCTCATCATCCAAGCCCCTGTGGCATTTAAAATTGAGATACTAATGAGGTAAGCAAGTATTATTCTTTTCATTTTTATGTATTATCTAAGATTCCTATACGAAGTAATTCGTTTTTTAATTGTCTAGATGATTTAAAGTGAATCCCTTTTATCCCAACTAATTCTGCAGCTTGGATATTTTCTATAAGATCATCAATAAAAAGGCATTCTTGGGGTTTAGCACTAGCTAGATGCATTGCAATTTCATAGATCTTTTTCTCTGGTTTTCTATGACCTACATCAAATGAATATACGGTACCATCAACTAGTTTTGGGAATAAATATCTTTTTTCTATCTCGTCTTGAATATGTTTTGGGTTAGTGTTAGAGAGCAACCATATAGAATAGTTTCTTTTTAGTAATTCCAAAATTTGAACCGTCTTCTTTTCTTCCCCGAGAAGAATTTTCCAGGCCTTCCAAAAATCAGAACTTTTTAAACAACATGGTTGTGGGAGTGCTTCTCGATAAGCGTAGAACCACTCTTCATCACTAAGGGTTCCTCTTTCGTATTTATCATGAGATCCCCATGGAAACCTATTTTCTATAGTACTAATATCTATATCTACAGAATCACTTATATATTGATATGTTCTTTCTGGATGTATATCAATCAATACTCCGCCAATATCAAAAAAAATAGTTTTAATCATTTTACCACTCAAATGGCCCTTCTAAAATCCTCCAAAAGAATAGACTCACTGTTGTTCTATGTGGTATCCACTTTTGAGACCATTCTAACATTTGATTCTCTTTGGGTAGATCATCCAGTTCAAAATAGTGTTGGAATCCTTTTTGAAGTGCTAGGTCAGTAACAGGGAAAACATCAGGACGATTAAGAGTAAACATAAGAAACATTTGTGCTGTCCAAGGGCCGACCCCTTTTATTTCTGTTAAAAGCTGTATGATATCTTCATCTGATCTGTCATCAAGGGTTTTATATCTGACAGGGTCTTCTAAGAAAGCTGTAGCAATATTTTTAATATATTTTGCTTTAGAGAATGATAGACCGACAGATCGTAGAACATCTAGGTCGGTTGACATTACTTTTTCAGGCGAGGGATAAGGTTCTGGGTCATAAATAGAAATAAACCTATGATGAATCGCTTTAGCAGACGCACCTGATAGCTGTTGATAAATAATAGAACGGGCCAGTGACTTAAAGTAATTTTTCTCAGGCTTGAGGTCTTCCATCTTAAATGCATCCATCAGCCTTATGAGATCTGGGTCTGCTTCTTTTAACTTTTTTATAGAATATTGGATATTCATAATATCAATTTTTTTCGCATACATATATTTGCATTCCACTTTCAGCATCCATTGGTGAACCATCATAATCACCAATTTTTTTTTCTATCTTAAAGCCTGAGTCAGCTAATAATATATCCATTTCATGAGGGTAGTACATTCTCATGCTGAAGAAATACTTATTTTCCATGATCTGATTATCTTTCTCCAGATACCAAGTCAGTTTATTAATCTGTGTTTCTTCATCATATTCATTGGTCTCCAATATCCTACATTGACTGTTTTCATAATGAAAAAAGGATGTAGCTGGATGAAGTGTGTTTGAATCTCTATAAAGAAAAGAAGGATCTGGTATAAATATTGATAATAAAAATTTTCCTTTTTTCTCAAGATGCTCATTGACGCATTTGAGGCAGTTTTTTGCATCATATTTTGAAAGATTATGTAGAAAAGAATTGAAACCAATAAAGATAAAATGGAATTTCATTTTTAATTTGAAGTCGCACATATCCCCTAAAAAAAACTGAGCTTTTTCGCCATACCTCTTATTGGCCACTTTAAGAAATTGCTTGCTTTGCTCAAGACCATTATAATCCAAACCTAGATCTAAAATACACTTTGTAAGCCGTCCTGTTCCTGAGGCAAGCTCTAACACTGGGCCGCTTGCACTACATGCAACTGTTTTAAGTAGCTCGATATCAAAATTACTATCTTTGTGAATCGCATCGTACAGATCTGGATTAGAATAAATATTCATTTAATTATAAGTCAGAGACTATCGTAAATGGGACTATAAAAACTGGGAAACAGTAAAGCCTAGTTTACAATAATGAGGTCCTTTGTCGTTTTATTAAGAATCTCACAGCCTTCATTACCGATAATCACATCATCCTCGATTCGAACCCCTCCCCATCCAGCAAGGTAAATACCTGGTTCGATTGTCATAACATTATTCTTTTCTAAAATCTGTTCACTTTGAGGGCTAAATCTTGGACTAGTATGAATCTCCAGGCCTAGGCCATGCCCAGTCCCATGGGTATAATATTCACCATATCCCATTTCTGTAATGTAATCACGCGTGACTGCATCTACTTCTTTACAAGGAACCCCAGCTTTTGCGATATCACAGCCTCGTTGTTGTGCTTCTTTTACTATGGAATAGATCTCTTCATGTTTCGGTGTTGAAGAACCTACAACAGGTGTTCGTGTCATATCAGCATGATAGCCTCCATATTTTGCAGCGGCATCAATAACAACAAAATCACCATTTTGAAACTCTCTCTCTGTTGGGATAGCATGCGGGAGTGCACCATTTGGACCTGTAGCTACGATTGGAGAATACGCTTCACCTTCTGCATATTCACGATATTTAGAGACCATGGCATTTGCCACATCTTTTTCAGAAAATCCTGGTCGTAACATTGGAAGGATTTCTTCATATACTTTATCAGTGACCTCAACTGCAGTTCTAAAGCAATCTAGTTCATGGTCATCTTTTACTGAAGCAAGATCTTCAAGAATCATTGACATATTCTCCCAATTTGTTTCGGGGAACATCTTTTTCATATTTTCATATTGTGCATAACTCATATGATCGCCTTCAAAGGCTAATCGTAGACCGCTAGTGATTAAACTATTTTTTTTGATCTGAGTAAAGTGTGAACTCATATCTATAAATATCTCGAATCCCTTTACTTGAGCTTTTGATTGTTCAATGTAACGCCCATCGGTGATAAAGTATTGCCCTCTTGGGGTGACTAAACAAGAAGCAGCGGAACCCGTGAACCCACATATATATTTTATGTTTGTAAGATTGGTAATTAAAATCCCATCCAAACCTTTATTTTGTAGAACATCATTAAGTTTTGTTTGGCGATTTATATAAATAGGTTCATTCATTTATTTAATCCTTCTTTGATCTATCAATTAATGTTTGGACCGTCTCTCTTTCTAAAGAAATAGATTCTAGACTTTCACCTTTTTCTTCTAATGCATCTAAAACTTCAAGAGCCTGTGAGAATAAACCCTGATTTTTTAAAACAGAGACCAGAGTAAATGTCGCTAAACGTGAACTCACCTTTAAAGGGTCGCTTACTTCACTGAACGGAGCAATAGGAGTGGGGGACTCTTTTACAAAATCTTTAGATACCTCAGGCTTTGGCTTTACGGGACTTGGTGTTTTTGTATATGTTTTGGAGGGTTTATCTTCATCTTTCCCAGAAACTTTTTTTACAAAATCTTTAGCTGTTTTATGATTTGGGTCTAATCGCAATACATGTTTCCATGATTTTAGGAGCCGATTCTGCGCTCGGCCAAGAACAGTTTGTATCTCACAAAGCATTTCGATAGCAGCAAAATGGCTACGGTCATGAAGGCTCAATTGTTCTAATATCTTTTCTGCTTTTTTAAGATTGCCTTCTGACTGCTCTACTTGTGCCAAAACAAATAGGCCCGCGCTATCATTTGAATGATGTTTCAAGCCAATATCACAAACTTTTCTTGCGCGCCTTAAATCATTTTGTTCTAAATATATTTCTGCCAGCACAGGAAATAAGATTGTATCAAAGTGGTCGGCAAAATATAATTCTAGCTCGATTTGATTGTTTAAATTCATATCAACGTCGGTTTTTATTAACCCATTCTACAATATAATCTACTGTTTCTTGTACTGGTGTTCCGGGACCAAATAATTTACCTACACCTTTTTGCTCTAGCTTTTCTATATCATCCTTAGGGATGATTCCACCGCCTACTAATAAAACATCATCTAAACCTTTTTCATTCATCAGGCTGATCACATTATCAAAAATTGTATTGTGGGCATTGTTTAAACTCGACAAGGCAATAACATCTGCATCTTCTTGCAATGCGGCAGAAACTATCATTTCAGGGGTTTGTCGTAACCCCAGATAAATTACTTCCATACCAGCATCTCTATAGGCCGCAGCTAATACTTTTATTCCTCGATCATGCCCGTCCAAACCTGGCTTTGCCATAAGAATTCTTATCTTACGTTTCATAGTTTGAAAACTTACTTGTCTTTTCTATCATTCCTTAAATTAGACTAATTAATACAAATATACTATCTATCCCGGCTATTCAATATTAGTGTTACAGGCCCATTATTAATTAACGATACTTCCATCATAGCCCCATATTCACCAGTCTGGATTTGGATGCCCTCTTTCTTGAACCTTGATAAAAAGTAATTATAAAGCTCTTTCCCTTTTTCTGGTAACTCCGCATTAACGAAGCTTGGCCTTCTACCCTTTCTAGTATCTCCAAATAGAGTGAACTGACTTATAATTAGAGCGGAACCTTCAATATCCTTAATAGATAGGTTCATTTTTTCATTACTATCACTGAAGATTCGGAGAGTTGAAAGCTTTTTAACAATATAATCCGCATCTGAAACTGAATCGTTTTTTTGAATACCTAATAGCACAACGAATCCAATACCTATTTCGCCGATCGTGTTTCCCCCTACATTGACATTCGCCTGGCTACATCTTTGAACCACAGATATCACTTATCACTCAATCCATACATTATCTTTACCATACTTAGTTCTTAATTGCTTTATGAACTGACCACCTGTTGAAACTTTTATATTATGCGCTAACACCTTTAATGGACGGCGAGATCCAGGATTTGGGAGATGAAATATGAGCTTACAGCTACCAGGGTTTTCTTTTGCAATATCCATAAGGATATCAACATCATTCGGCTCCACCTTTCCAGACGAAAACTTTATAATTAGACATTGGGAAAGTCTGTCTCTAACATTTTGAACAGAAATAATTTCATCAGCTAAGATCTTTAGGTCCGAGAAGTCTGACCCTTCTGATGGTTTTCCCTTAATAAAAACAACACTGCCTTCTTCAATTAGCCGGCTGTATGACTGATAGCAATCACTGAAAACAACTATCTCAGCATGCCCACCTAGGCAGTCCATGTCAAAAAAAGCCATTTCTCGATTTCGCCTATCGTAGCGTCTAACAATCTTTGTGATCATTCCACCCACACATATAGTATCATTCTTTGATAAATCTTGCCCTTCTTCAAATGAAACGGTTGTGAACTCTTCTAGATCTTCTGCATGTTCTAAAAGAGGATGTCCAGAAACATATAGCCCTAAAACCTCCATTTCCTTTTCTAATGATTCTTTTTCAGACCAGTCTTGTATTTCATTTAAAGTGGGAGTTTTAATCAATGAACTTTGTTCCTCTCCTAACCCAAAGAGGTCCACTTGATTCTTGTCTTTCTCAACCTGCATCTTTTGGCCATATTTTATTGCTCCATCAACAGCCTCATACTTTTGTGCTCTATTGCCTTCTAAAGAATCAAGGCTCCCAGAAGCTGTTAAACTTTCTAAGACCCTTTTATTTACTTTTTGTTGATCAACTCTTGAGCATATATCAAAAATTGATGGATATATGCCATTGCTTAGCCTTTCTGAAATAATAGTTTCAAGTGCTTTAGAACCAACATTCTTAATTGCATTGAGCCCATACGAAACAGTTTTTTCATCTATCGGTCGAAAATCTTCATAGGAAACATTTATGTCTGGGGCCTTTACTTCAATTCCCATTTTTTTACATTCATTTATTAATACAACTATTCGGTCAATGGTGCCCATCTCACTTGTAAGGTTGGCGCTCATAAATTCTGCAGGGTGGTGAACTTTTAACCATGCGGTCTGGTAAGCCACATAGGCATAAGCTGTCGAGTGGCTTTTATTAAAACCATATTGTGCAAACTTTTCAATTAGTGAAAATATTTCTTCTGCTTTTTTCTTTTTTATTCCTCTCCCCTCCGCACCATTGACAAACTTAACGGAAAGCTCTTCCATTAAGGCTTTTATCTTTTTTCCCATTGCTCGTCGCATAATATCAGCTTCAGCTAGAGTGAAACCTGCTATTTCATGCGCTATTTGCATTACCTGCTCCTGATAAACAATAATTCCGTAAGTCTCTTTTAAAATAGGCTCCATAATAGGGTGTGGATAAACGATCTTATTTTTACCATGTTTTCTAGAAATGAAGTCATCAATGTTCTGCATTGGTCCAGGCCTGTATAATGCATTCATTGCAATAAGGTCTTCTATTCCAGAAGGTTTTAATTTTTTTAGATATTCACGCATTCCAGATGATTCAAACTGAAATACTCCTATAGTATGCCCTTTAGAAAACAACTTATATACATTTTCATTATCTAATTCCAATTTATCGAGATCTACTGTTTCCCCTTTTTGTTCTATTAATTTAATCGCCTTATCAATTACAGTAAGGTTACGCAGGCCTAGAAAGTCCATTTTCAGCAAACCCAATTCCTCAAGCCCTTTCATATCGTATTGACTGGTAATATCATCAGTTGAAGACTTGTAGAGAGGAACGTAGTCTGTAAGCTCTCCTGGTGCAATTACTACTCCAGCTGCATGGATTGAAGCATGCCGGTTCATACCCTCAAGAACCTTGGAATGATCCATTAATTCTTTATAATTACCCTCTGCCATTTTTTGCAACTCAGGGCTCTTTTCTAATGCTTTATCTAAAGTAATATTTAACTCATTAGGAATTGATTTTGCTATCTTATCCACATCAGAAAATGAATATCCCATAACCCTACCAACATCTCTAACAACTTGTTTTGCTTTCATTTTACCAAAAGTTATGATTTGTGTAACTGAATTCTCACCATACTGATCTTTAATATAATTGATGACCTCTCCCCTTCTTTCAATGCAGAAATCAATATCAATATCTGGCATACTTATTCGATCAGGATTTAAAAACCTTTCAAATAGCAGGTTATGCTTTAAAGGGTCTATACTTGTTATTCCTAAGGCATAAGAAACAATGCTTCCTGCTGCAGACCCCCTACCGGGGCCAACTGGGATACTTGAATCTTTAGCATATTTGACAAAATCTGCAGTAATCAAAAAGTATCCCGCAAATCCCATATTTTTTATCACTTTTAACTCGTGCCTTATACGGTCTTTGATTTCTGGAGTTAAATCACCATACAGAGACATTGCTCCTTTCTCCGTTAAAAGTCTTAAATAATCGTCGGGATCTTGAGTTGCAGAACTACTCGGGATAGGGAAATTCGGGAGATGAGACTCCCCTATTGGTAAAGTAAGATCAATACTATCAGCAATCTTTCTAGTATTTTCAATTGCCTCTGGGAACTCTTTAAATAAGTGGAACATATCGTCCTGGCTTTTAAAATAGAACTCTGGAGTCGCGTACCGAAGACGCTTAGGGTCGCTCCTTTCTTTCCCCGTACCTAAGCAAATATGTATATCATGCGCTTCCCAGTGATCTTTTTTTGCATAATGCGCATCATTGGTACATACAAGGGGGAGGCCTAATTCAGAAGATAACTTTTTCATGTTTTGAATGTTTTTTTCTTCCTCTGGGATTCCGTGGTTCTGTATTTCTAGATAATACCTATCTGGGAATATCTCTGAAAACATCAGAGCGGTATTTTTAGCCCCTTCATAATCACCATTTAACATCCTTTCTGGGACCTCACCTTTCAGGCATCCAGATAAACATATTAGACCCTCGCTATATTGACGAAGTAATTCCATATCTATCCTAGGTCGATAATAAAAGCCCTCTAAATATCCAGCAGTGACAAGCTTCATAAGATTTTTATAGCCAGTAAAGTTTTGAGCAAGAAGGATTAAATGGTTATTGCCCCATCCTCCACCAGGGCGCGGATTTTTATCAAACCTTGACCCTGTTGCTACATACATCTCACAGCCTATGATTGGCTTTATTCCAACCCTCTTTGCATATTTATAATAAGGGACTGCACTAAACATATTACCATGCTCGGTCAATGCAACAGAGTCCATATTCAAATCATCTATTGTGTTGACCAACTGATCTATACGTTGAGCTCCATCTAATAAACTATAGTCAGAATGGTTATGTAAATGGATGAATTCAGAAGTCATTTAATAGTACCTGCGTATATGGCAATCAGACCCATAAGAGTACTAAATTTCAAAATTCGAGCTCCCTTAGTAGCGGATGTGATTTCCGGATTATTTAACAACAAAAATACAACTACGCCAAGCGGAATCTCAACGCCAAGAATCAATAAAATTCCGTAATAAAATCCATAGGTCCCATTAAAGTAGGGTATAAACGAGCCAAGTCCAACAAGCAGTGATAAAAAGACCGTGAAATGTACTGCTCGATCAATCCCTGCAATTATTGGGAAGGTTGAGATACCTATAGATCTATCACCTTCGATATCTGCAACATCCTTTACCAACTCTCTAATGAGGGTTAAACCAAAAGCTAGAATCATTGGTATCCACATAGGCTCCACATTGCCATGGGCAGAGCCACAAAATAAAAATGAAAGCCCTAAGGTCAATGACACAGCAATATTCCCAATTAATGGCTTCCCTTTAAGAAAAGTATTATACACCACCATAAGAGGAATGGCTATAATAATTCCAATCATTTTTGAAGTATCTGATAATTGCATGCATAATAATGCGCCTGTGGAAAACAAAATATATGAAATCACCATGGCTGATTTAATTTGAACATAGCCCATTGGTATGGGCCTAGTTGGCTTGTTTATTAAATCTATCTTATAGTCTATAGCATCATTTAATGCATTAGCAGCTGCAGTGTAGCACATGACAATTACTGATGTTAATAAAGCAATGCCCCATTCAATTTGGTTTTTATTTAATATTGACGCAGCAATTACCATTGCAAATCCACTTATAATCACATTAAATGGTCTTATAAGTTTTATATGATAGAAAAAAGTAGCCATATCAATATTTAAGTTAATCTCACATTAACAATTGTTACATTCAGAGAACACCAATTCAATTTATACCTGTACCACCATTACTCTGTCATCTCCGTTATAGTCTTTGATTAAATCAATACTAGTATATCCTTGATCAAAAAAGATATCATAGACTTTTTGAGGGTGCTCCTTTAAGCCAACTTCTAAAATTAATAAAGAATTATCATGAACTATTTTTGGCGCAATTTCTGAAAACCTTTTATAAAAAGTTAATCCATCACTATAGTCTGTTAAAGCCGATTCAGGCTCAAATCCAATTACATCTTTCATCAACTCTGGGACTTCTTTTTTAGAAATATAGGGCGGGTTTGAGATTAGAAGGTCAAACATCCCCCTTGGAGTAGATTTTAATATATTCATTTCTATAAAACTATACTCTGTCACTTCCAGATGAATGGAATTACGTTCAGCAATCTTAAGAGCTCTAATAGAGTTATCAACACCAACTACTTTAGCATCTGGTCTTTCTTTTGCCATCGTAATAGCAATGCATCCAGATCCTGTTCCAATATCTAATATCTTGGGTGATTTAACAGCGTTTAATCTTGTTAAAGCAATGTCTATTAGTCTTTCTGTCTCTGGGCGTGGAATAAGAACATCTGGTGTGATAATAAATTCTCTTCCATAAAACTCACATGCTCCCGTAATATACTGTAGAGGTTCTTTTTTTAGCCTTCTTTTAACCCAATCTCGGAGAGTTTCTAATTGGGGTTTGGATAACGGCTCATCATATCGTAGGTATAAATCCAGCCTTTTGCAGTCTAATAATGAACATAGAAGCCATTCAATTTCTGTTCGAGGTTTTTCAAAAGATTTTTTTTCAAAGTATGATTCAGCCCACTCAATCAAATCAATAACACGCCAAGGAGTTGCCATCAATTAAATAATATCTAAACGGTAAATGTGTGCAAGATAAAATTAGGAAATCTCAGCAGCCATTAATTCCTGCTGTTCTGCAATTTTTAATTGCTCAATAATTTCTGTGATATCTCCATCTAGGATTTCATTCATGCGATACGAAGTAAAATTAATACGGTGGTCAGTAACCCTACCTTGTGGAAAATTATATGTCCGTATCTTTGCAGAACGATCCCCGGTTGAAACCAGACTCCTGCGCTCAGCAGCCCGTTCTGCAGCTGCTTTTTCTTGCTCTGCTGCCAATAGTCTTGATTTTAGAACTTTTAACGCTGCTGCTCTATTTTTATGTTGAGATGATTCATCCTGACAAGTTACTACTAAGCCGGTTGGGATATGAGTAATTCGAATCGCCGATTCTGTTTTGTTAACATGTTGACCTCCAGCACCACTTGCACGGTATGTATCAATTTTTAAATCACCTTCATTCACTTCAATATCCACATCTTCAGCTTCAGGAAGAACGGCAATCGTCGCCGCAGAAGTATGCACACGCCCACTTGTTTCTGTTTTAGGTACACGTTGAACGCGATGAACACCACTTTCATATTTTAACATACCAAAAGCACCGCTCCCTTGCATCGACACAATTACTTCTTTAATCCCTCCAATGCCTGTGTCTGAAGAATCCATTACCTTGTGATTCCAATTGTTACGCTCAGCATAGCGTATATATATCCGGAATAAATCAGCAGCAAAAAGAGCTGCCTCATCACCACCCGTACCAGCTCTTATTTCTAAAATTAAATTTTTGTCATCATTGGGGTCTTTAGGTAACAAGAGTACCTTTAGTTTTTCTTCTAATTCATTTTTTTCAGTTTCAAGCTCTAGCACTTCATCCTGAGCAAGCTCTTTTAATTCATCATCATCACCTTCAAGAATTGCTTTATCATCATCAATCTGATCTAGAATAGATATATAGGCTTTACTTGTGTTAACTACTTCTTCCATTGCCTTATGCTCTTTTGCAATTGATGTAATCTTTGCTTGATCATTAAAAATATCTGGATCCATCATTTGCTCTGAAAGATACCGATGTTTTTCAATAATGGCCTGCAGTTTATCTTTCAAGCTATAGCCTCATTATAATATTCTTTATTAAACATATTTTTTCATTAAACACCAAATGCCTGTAGACACAATGGCTATACATATTTTCAAATCTCTAGTTACTACTTATCTACCGGCATAAATAAATCGATTTATTTTTCCCTTTTGCAAGTGCTCCCCTTTAACGTAAAAATGACCCTGATAGAGCACTTAAGCTCTTGACAAGGCCATTTAGAATATTGTTATTCTACTTACGTCCGTATTTTTGATTAAACTTTTCTATGCGTCCAGCTGTATCAACAAGATTCTGTTTACCAGTAAAAAATGGATGAGATTTATTAGAGATTTCAATCTTACATAATGGATATTCATTTCCGTCATCCCACTTTATTGTTTCTTTAGTTTCAACAGTTGACTTGGTTAAAAAAGCATAATCACAAGACGTATCTTTAAAAACAACGAGCCGGTAATTATCCGGATGGGTACCTTTCTTCATATTTTTCTCCTAATTAAATAATATTGTATAAAGCAGCTCCAACCTGCTCTATTCCTTTTTCAATAACACTAGTACTTGTGGCGTATGAGAACCTGATATGGCCAGGTGCTCCAAAACCATCGCCAGGTACTGTAACAACACTTACAGAGTTTAAAATATACTCTGAAATATCAAAAGTATCTTTCAAGACCTTACCGTCTCCTCTCTTATTCAGATAAGAACTAAAATCTGGGAAAGCATAAAACGCACCACCAGGCATAAAACAAGTAACATTTGGCAATCCATTTAGAAGGCCAACCATCAAATCTCGTCTTTTTTTAAAAGCGATTTTCATTTCTTCAACACAATTTTGATCGCCACTCAATGCTTCTATGCCAGCTTTCTGGCCTATAGAGTTTGCACATGATGTTGCTTGGCCTTGTAATTTAGACATAGCTTTTATGATGTCTCTTGGGCCTGCTGTATAACCAATTCTCCAGCCTGTCATAGCATAGGTTTTTGACAGACTTAAACATGTAACTACGGTAGCATTGATATTGTTCTCCCTGTTTAATTTTTCTGTACTTATGAACTCTCCATCATATACGAGTCGCTCATAACATTCATCCGAAATAATAACCCATTCGTTTTCTTTTGCAATTCTTAATAGTTTTAATAATGCTTTCTTCCCCCACACGCCTCCTGTGGGGTTTGATGGAGAATTGATAATGATTCCTCTTACATTAGGGTTTATCTTTGATTGTAAATCATCAAAATCAGGTTCAAAGTTCTTTTCTGCTATAGTATCTACAAGTAACGGCTCTGCATCCGCAAGTCTTACAAATTCCGGGAAGGATACCCAATAAGGCCTAAGAATCATTACTTCATCACCAGCTCCAAATAGAGCCTGACATGCCGTATATAGGCTTTGTTTCTCTCCATTAGAAACGAGGATGTCTTGTATACCATAAGCTATTCCATTTTCTTTATTAAGCTTTTCACATATTGCTTGTCTAAACTCAATCATTCCAGGACCAGCTGTGTATTTTGTATATCCTTGGTCCATTGCTTTTTTCCCAGCCTTGATAATGTGCTCAGGCGTGTTAAAATCTGGCTCTCCGACTGAAAAGTTAATTACGTCTAGGCCTTGTGTCCGCATTTCTGCTGCAACGGTTGCCATTTGCAATGTAAATGAAGGTTTGACCTTTGAAACGCGGTCGGATAATCTATAATTCAAAACTTATGTTGTTTTTTATGGTGCTGCTCTGTGTTAAACTTATCGTCATCCTTGTAACTATCCGATTTATTATTACCTCTATTATCTTCTTCAATATCAAATTCTTCAGAAAGTATATGTCCATGCCCTGGAGTTCTTTTCTTTTGATTGCGATGTTTATTCCCTGCTTTGAAATTGCCTTTTTTCCTGCTTGAATAGTATTTCTGTTTATTTTTTTTATTTTTATTTCGATGTTTTTTATTGTTGTCAAGATTGTGCTTTTTACTTTTATTTGATGAGCGCTTTCTGCGTTTTGGCTTTGGTACATCAGATGCAGATATACACTCTAAATCTTCTCTTTGTTCAAGAGTCTCTATCTCTTGGTCTTTTGCATCTTCCATCAATGCTTCTTTATCAAAAGAAAATGAATCAGGATTGAACATACCATAAATCGTTCCAAAACCACGCGTAACCCCATTCCCAATACCAATATAATTTGGCAAGATAAAATTGGTTTTAAATTCTCCCATAAATGCGCCCCATTTATTCTCATCAACGGGCTTGGGGAAAAGGCTTGAAACCTTTACTTTTGTAAAAATATTATCTTCTAGGCTTATGCCAACTTCATTAGCTAAAAAAACAATATTTTGGCCTAACAGTTTATTTAAATAAGAGGGCTTTTCCTGATTAGTAAGAAATTTATATTTACCACCAGTCATATGGTTCAGGGCAACCCATGGGGTAATAAAGCGATACCTTACCAAATGCTTAGAAGGGATAAATTGTTGATTTGCATCCTCTATGTCACACTCTTTAATTTCAAAAGTAATATTCCCAAAGTCTAGTGTTTCAAATTTATCACAAATCGATAAAACTGACTCTACACCCTCATTTACACCAATGATATAAATCTGCTCATTTAATATTTTTACTTGGACTCTAGGGTAGAGGAATCTATCTCGATATGAACCATCTAACATCGGGACAATAGGTTCATCTGAATATTGCCGCATAAAAACACCTTTTACTTGATAAGGAGTTTTTCTTACAGGTTTATTTGTAATGACCCTGGCGACTACAGATTTTATATCAGGGTAATTATCACTCATATTACATGTAAAATGCCATAGTTATTGGCTCATTGTATCAAGGAATTCTTCATTAGTCTTAGTTCGCTTCATTCTGTCTTGCATGAATTCCATTGCCTCTTCTACTTTCATATCATTCAAAAGTTTACGAAGAATCCACATTCTACCTAATTCTTTACGACTAAGCAGTAATTCTTCTTTCCTAGTGCCAGAGCGGATAATATCGAATGCTGGGTATACTCTTCTATCACTTAATCGACGATCTAATGCTAATTCCATATTTCCAGTACCTTTAAATTCCTCGAAAATTACTTCATCTGCTCTGCTGCCTGTATCAATAAGCGCAGTGGATACAATAGTTAAACTTCCACCTTCTTCGGTATTCCTTGCCGCGCCGAAGAATTGCTTAGGTTTTTTAAGTGCATTAAAATCTACACCTCCAGAAAGTATTTTACCACTATGCGGGATTACTGCATTATGTGCACGAGCAAGTCGTGTTATACTATCAAGTAGAATAACTACATCATTTCCATATTCTACCATCCTTTTTGCTTTTTGTAAAACCATATCAGCAACAGAAACATGGCGTTCTGGAGGTTCATCAAATGTAGAACTGATAACTTCAGCGTTTACATTCCTTTTCATATCCGTTACTTCTTCTGGTCTTTCATCTATTAATAAGACAATTCTTTTTGTTTCTGGATGATTTTCACTTATTGCATTCGCTAATTTTTGTAGAAGAACAGTCTTACCTGTTTTGGGTTGCGCTACAATAAGTCCCCTCTGTCCCTTGCCTATAGGAGAAATTAAATCCATAATTCTCATTGAAAGGTCTTTTGATTTTGATTCTAATTTAAATTTATCTTCAGGATACAAAGGAGTGAAGTTATCAAAAAGAATTATCTCCTTTAATTTATCTATGGGCTCATCATTGACCATCTCTACTTTTAGTAAGGCGTAGAAACGTTCTTTTGATTTAGGGGGTCTTATTTGCCCAGATATCAAGTGTCCTGTTTTCATCCCAAATCGTTTTATTTGCGACGGGCTTACATAAATATCATCAGGGCCAGGCATGTAATTATAATCGGGAGACCGGAGAAACCCATAACCATCCTGCATAACCTCTAAAACACCTCTTGCAGTAAAAGAATTATCTTTTTTTGCATGTGTTTCTAATATTTTAACAATTAACTCTTGTTTATTAAGGCCAGCTATACCGCCTTCTATATTTAATTTTTGTGCTAATTCCGTGACTTCACGAATATTTAGTGATTGCAGTTCATTGAGGTTCATATGTTTAATGCTCTCTTAAAAAACCTTTGGAAGATAAAATTATAAAACTCCGCGGGGACACTGGAGTAGACTTAAGTTACATCAAATAATACCTGAGTCAAAAGAAATTTCAAACTCCTTGAAAATATCCTCGGCAATATAATGTGTGCCAAAAATTAGTCCGATATCCTGCTCCTTCATTATTGCTCTTAAAGCTTTTACGCCATCTTTTATTGATTTCACAGGACTATTATCTATACCCAGATTATTGAGTTTATTTGATAAGCTTTCAGCATTAAGTAATAAACCATTTTTACTATCTGCGATAAATAGTTTTTTTAATTTATCTTTTAATTGAAATGCGATAAGGTCTAAATCTTTATCACCTTTTAGACAAAAAAGGCCATAAATATTATAATTGGGGTAAATCATATTGAAAAATCGTAATGCTGCTTTAATACCAGATTCATTATGCGCAACATCATAATAAATTTTCTCAGTTAAACATTGTAGTCGCCCAGGCCAATATAAATCTCTCAAACTTTTACAAATAGCTTTGTGTTTGATTTTATTATCAAAATGCCCTACTGCAGATATAGCAAGTGATGCATTTATCGCCTGAAAATCACCTATTAATGGTGTTTTATAGTTTTTTTTATCAAGACTAAAACTAGTGCCATTAGGGTTAATGGAAATATTTAAGGGATTATCAGCAACAATAATAGATGTTCTTTTTTCTTTAGCTTTATCAAATAATATATCCATCACGACTCTATCTTGTTTTGCAGTAATTAATATAATATCATCTTTTATAATACCAGATTTTTCTTTTGCAATTTCTTGTATACTATTTCCAAGAATATCCATGTGATCCATTGAAATAGGCGTCATAATGGTCATAATAGGCTCAATTACATTTGTAGAGTCTAAACTACCACCTAGGCCCGTTTCAATTACAGCTATGTCTACATTGTGATCTTGAAAGTGTTTAAGAGCCATTGCTGTTGTAACTTCAAAAAATGTTGAGTCTATTTTTTGTATAGCAGTATCTACAGTTTTTATAAAAGATATTATTTCATCATTCTTTATAGGGAGCCCATTAACCCTAATTCTCTCATTAAAATTAATTAAATGAGGAGAGGTGTAAAGCCCAACTTTATATCCATTCCCCCTTAGAATACATTCTATATGTGCACATGTCGAACCCTTACCATTTGTACCTGCAACATGAATTAGCTTAAGTTTCTTTTGAGGGTTGCCTAAAAATTCTAATAGTTGAAATGTGTGTTCAAGGCCAAGTTTGATCCCATTCCGTTGCAATGAATACAAGGAATCCAGTTCAACGCTGATATCAGGAGAGGTCAATATGCTTCGCTTCTATTATAATTTTATGCAAAAATCTTGAGGCAAGGGTGTCAAAATATTTAGGGTCATCTGTTACAAAACATTGAATTTCACCTTTATTAGCAGTTGAAATTAATTTGTGGTTATTTAACTCATACGCCACCGATCTAGCTATGGCATTCCCTGAATCAACAAGGGTAATTTTTTTACCTAAAAATGCTCCTATAACTTTTTTTAAAAGAGGATAATGAGTACAACCAAGAATTACTGTATCAACATCGGAAGACTGGAGTCCTTTTAGATATAAGCCTGCTATTGATAGAGGAATCTCTCCCTCTACTAACCCTTCTTCAACTAAAGGTACAAACAAAGGACATGCTTTGCTGATAATTTTTATATTGGGTACTTTTGATAGGAGTTCTTTTCCATATGCATTAGACTTAATTGTCCCCTGTGTGCCTAAAACTCCTATATTATCACTCTTGGTTATATTTATTGCGAAATCAACACCAGGTTTAATTACTCCAATTATGGGTAAAGAAAAGTGAGATTGTAAATAATGTATGGCCATTGATGATACCGTATTACAAGCGACAACAATTATTTTGCAATTTTGTTGAATAAGCCATTCCGTAATCTCTCGGGAAAACTGCTTTATTCGTAGAGGACTTTTATTCCCGTATGGTACACGGGCGGTGTCTCCTACATACAATATATTTTCATTTGGCAGAGCACTTGAAAGAGCACTAACAACGGTTAAACCACCAATACCAGAATCAAATACCCCTATAGGTCTATCATCCATATTTTATTCTCCCGCAAGAATTTTTTCTCTTGATTGTTTGAAATGTTTTATAGCTTGGTAGATAGCCTCAGCTATTTTTTGTTTATGTGCCTTTTCTCTCAACTTTTTTTCCTCTGAAGGATTTGATATAAAACCAACTTCCACTAAGGCATTTGGCATGGATGCGCCAATTAAAACGTAGAATCCTGCTTGTTTGACTCCTCGATTTGGGGTATTGAGGCGTTTGTCTAACTCCATCTGTATAATCGAAGCAAGGTCTTCGCTTTCTTTCATAAACATACTTTGCGCCATAGTTGCCATAATGAGGGCCTCTCCAGTAAGGTCTTCATATTGGTCTGTAAACTCTTCTAAGCTTATAACAGAATTCTCTCTTGAGGCCACTTCAATAGCATCCTGGCTTTTCCCAGGTCTAAGTAAAAAGGTTTCAAACCCTTGGACTTTTCTGTTCTTATTTGCATTTGCATGGATGCTAACAAATAATTTCCCGTTTGAATCATTTGCTATTTTTGTTCTATCTAACAGAGGGATAAAGACATCCTCGTCTCTAGTGTAAACAACTTTAATACCAGATTTTTCTAAAAGTCTTCCTGTACGTTTTGTTATATCTAAAGCTACATCTTTTTCTTTAGTCCCATATTTGCCTATTGCTCCAGGATCTTTACCACCGTGACCAGCATCAAGGACTACAGTATCTAAACGCCATCGCTCTTTTACGTCTTGAATATGCTCATCAATCTCACCTAGAGGCGTACGTAAAGTAATAACAATCTCATTTGGATCAAGGCTTTGGTACCATTCATGGCTAATAACTTCCCGACTTAGCTTGAAGGCTATTTGCCCAGTACTTCCAATTTGATCTGATTCTATCTGACGGACAACACCACGTGTTAAGCCAGAATTAATATTTACTGTATCCACAACAGCACCCGCAATTGTTAAATAATACCAACCATGTTTATTGATAAATGAACTAATGTTCCTTTCAGAAAATGGCTTTTTTGTAGCTAAGTGAATTATTGTACCATTTGATTTCACATCAATACTTATGTTTGTTACATTAAACCTAATGATATCAATTTCTAGTAATTCTTTATTAGAATCAAAATTTATTCCCGGAAGAATAGCTCCCTTTATTATTTCAAAAAAATATTCAGCTGGAACATATAGGTCATCGCCTTCTATAATCGTTACTTGCGGCATTTGATATGCGTTATCATTTATAATAACATAACTACTGTTACCAGAAACTTTAATTTTTGACCCTGCAATATATAGCACCAGTTTTTGCCTCTCAGAATTTTCATATATTTTAGAAGTAAACGACTCTCCTAAATCTTTTGCAGAAACATATATTGGCTTTACATTGGGAAGAACTTTAATCTCTGATTCAGTGCCCGAACTTCTGTTAAAAACATGGATGTCGCTCTTCAGAAAAGAAAAGGAAATTATTAGTGGTAATATATAGCGCATTAATTATGCCAGTACATTAGATAAAAAAATACCACACTTGTAATATAAGTATGGCAGTTTATTCAGAGCGCTCCAAATAAATTAACTATAATTAAGCACTCAAAACAGATGCGCCCCGAAAAACGGGGCGCATTCACTGATTTCAAATTCAGACTATTTTTTGTTGTCGTACCACATTACTAAAATCGCCAATGAGAGTATTCCCGCAAATCCTGCATCTCCAAATTGGGACATTATTCGGCCCAACCCTGCAATAACTCCAAAAAAGTCATCGAACAGAATTCCAACAATAATACCAATGACGACCAATGTCTTGGCCACATCAGTGATTTGCCCAAGCCATTCATTTAAGGTTTGCAAGCCTTTCAGCATAGTTTCCTCCTGTTGTCAGGAAAAGGAAGGTCTCGAAACATCCTTCCAACAAAATCCTGTGTTATTATCCCAGAAACGAGAGAAAAACCAGCAAAGCGAGTAGACCTGCAAAGCCACCATCTAGAAACGTATTGACTAGATCTACAATTCCACCAATGGGATCAAAGCCTGTGGAATAAACAATGTTAACGAAAACGAACAGCACTATAAGCGCTTTAATAACTCCTACTACTCCAGATGCTGCGTTTTGTACGGTTGAGTTGACATCAGCCATGCCGATACCTCCTTGGTTTGGTTCTTTGGTTAGGATGGAAGCTCTTTGCTAACATCCATTTTCCTGGATAAAGAGATTGCCCAACTTTAACATCTGCTAAAATAACAGGCATTCTTTTTCATCGAGTGAATTTACTAATAAAGCTGTTATTTCCAATATTTATATTTCTTAGTCAGTTTTTAGTCGAGAAAGTAGGTTTATGGTGGCATTAAATACTTTTTCAGAGGATATTGATTCCATACAACTCTTACATAATCTCCAATGGTCAGATTGATGTTCACATATTGAATCTGGTCGTATTATAGTACCTAAGTTATTAACGGGGTGGGTCTGTTTTGGGTTTTGTGAGCCAAAGATGGAAATAGTTGGAATCCCAATATGGGCAGCAAGGTGGCCAGCCATAGAGTCTGGCGAGATGATACATTGCTGGTTTTTCAACCAGTTTTTAAAATCAATTATACTTCCTTCAAAATATTGGACTCCTATCCCCTCATCTTTTAATTGTTTTATTAAAGCTTCTGATTCTGGTAGTTTTATTACAGATACTTTATGCTTGACTGAGAGAAGTCTTGCCAATTTAACCCAATGAACTACTGGCCATGATCTTCTTGGATCTGTCGCCCCATTATGAAAAACAATAGCACCATTAGTATTAATGTTTGTTTTAGATATATTATTTTCATTTAGACTACATCCAGCGTTCTTTACTAAAGTATTTGCTCTAGTAGATTGATGTGAGCCTTGATTCATTAAATGGGCATTAGTAAAAAAATATTCCCCTCCTGTAGTTGCATACCCATAACTAATCTTTGGATTTGTGTGCCATAAAAACCAGCTATTTCGTAAATCACCCTTAAAGTCAAATGCCAAATCAATACCTTTTTTAGAAAGCTTTCGAGCAAAAATCCACATTCTAACCCACCTTGATAAAGACCATCTCCATTCTGTCCAGGGGACTTTGACTGAAATTATTTCATCTGCTAGGTTTAAATTTTCAGCTAATGGTCGAGCTGACTTGCTACATAATAATATTAATCGAGATTCAGGGAAGGTTTTTCTAAGGCTGGTCAAAGCTGGTATAATCATTAGAATATCTCCGATACGGTGATATTCTGTAACTAGAATTGTTTTTACTGTAAAATGACCTAATAGGTACTTTTTTCGAAATAGATTAAAAAAGGAATAATATGGCAATAGAAGTGTGCTTATAACTTTAGACCAAAATAAAAT
>CENP01238900.1_pt1 | contig 20712 bp, 24 predicted proteins | sample 361281 | NCBI WGS metagenome assembly CENP01 (sample SAMEA2591122, study PRJEB7988) | marine metagenome | biome: marine biome (ENVO:00000447); feature: deep chlorophyll maximum layer (ENVO:xxxxxxxx); material: saline water (ENVO:00002010), including plankton (ENVO:xxxxxxxx) | depth 70 m | reverse complement strand
ACGATTTATTCAGAAACATCCAGTTAAATTCTTAAAAACAAAAAAAGGTAATATTATATATAAGAAACCATCTCTAATAAGGTAATAAAAAAAAATAATTAGAACAATTAAGAAGCCTTTTTTTTTAAAAAGAAGTCTAATACCACCTTCTTTATAAATTTTTTTTAACTCATCAAAAACATTATTTATTTTTGAGAAAAAATTCATTATTTATAAATGTTTTCAATCATCTAAAAGGTTGTTTCTAAATTTTTCAAGCAGCTTATCTTCTTCTTTAATTTGAGATCTTTTATAAGCATACTTTAAAGCTTCTGGAAAAGGAAATTCTCTTAGTTCTGGTTGAGAATAAAAATCATCAATCCATATGATAAATTTTGACATTGGAGTTGAATCTAATAAATCAAAAATATTGTAAGCTAGTTCAGCTCTCTCCTCATAATAATATTTTGAAAAACCACCTCTTCCAACATCATCAATAAGAAATTTGTGTGTGTCGTAAACCTGTGTAAGATATGCAAAAAGATAAATTTCTTTATCTTTTTTATCCAATGTTTTCCAATAAAGCGGAATTGGAGAATAATCTGCTTGAGAAAATCCAATAGAAACGAAAAACATAATCACTAAAAAATTCTTAATTATTTTCACTTATTTTAGCTTCCTCTTCTTCTTTTTCAATTAATCTTACAAGTTTATCAATTGCTTCATCTTCTTTTAATCTACCAACTTTTTTCCCATCTTTGTACAAAAGCCCACCATCTTTACCAAAAGCAACTCCCAGGTCAGCATGAGTAGCCTCACCAGGACCATTAACAGCACAACCCATTAATGCTAAAGACATGGGTTTTTTAATATGAGCTAACTTTTGTTCAACTTCTCCAGCTATTTTAAATAAATCTACCTCTAATCTTCCACATGTTGGACAAGCAATAATTGTAACACCTCTACTAGCTAAACCTAATGATTTTAATATTTCAAAACCCACTTTGACTTCCTCAACAGAATCCTCAGTTAAACTTACACGAATTGTATCTCCAATACCATCTTTTAATAAGGAACCCAAACCTATTGATGATTTAATACTACCACTTTTTGCAGGACCAGCTTCAGTAACACCCAGATGTAAAGGATAATCATATTTTTTTGAAAACAGTTGATAAGATTCTATCATCAATCTTACATCAGATGCTTTTAATGATACTATTATATCATTAAAATCAAATTCTTGACAAATTTTAATGTGTTTCTCAGCACTTTCAACCATAGCCTCCGCAGTTGGATATCCATATTTTTCAAGAAGATCTCTTTCTAAACTTCCTGCGTTAACTCCAATTCTAATAGGTAAATTATGTTTTTTTACTTTATTTAAAACAGTCTCAACTCTTTCTCGATTACCAATATTCCCTGGATTAATTCTTATTTTATCTGCTCCATAATCAACAGCTAATAATGCCATCTCATAGTTGAAATGAATATCTGCAACTATTGGAATATCGATTTTTTTCTTATATACTTCTATTGCCTTGGCGGATTTTTCATCAGGAACTGTTACTCTAATAACTTGACAACCAGCCTCAATTAATGAGTCCATTTCTTTTAATGTTTTATCAATGTCGTATGTTTTATTTACGGTCATGGATTGAACAGAAATAGGTGCGTCTCCTCCAATGAAAATATTGCCCACTTTCACTTTTTTAGTTTTACGTCTAATTATTGGATTTTTTGATTCCATACAACCTAAAATTATGACATCCTCTTAGAAAAACAAAGAAATGACTAATTATTTGAATTTAAATATGGTTGTTGTAAATATTTTTTTGATAATTCTATAGCCATTGTATAATTATCTAATTTAATAACTTCTTTATAATCTAATTCTGCTAAACTTCTTTTATTTTTTAAATCAAAAATATTTCCTCTTAATAACAACGCATATCCAAGTTGAGTATCCAACTCTGCACTATAATTTGAAATACAATCATTTACTAATTCTAAAGACTTATCTAAATCGCCATTTATAAAATATATTAAAGCTTTTTGATAGTCGAGTAATGGATGCCAATAAATATTCGTGAATTCAGGTAAATCAATTAATATTTCACGACATAATTCAAGATTAATTTTAGCTTTATCCAATCTACCTAAAAGAATTAAACTTTCTGTATACATAAATTGATTATATATACTATTTGGAAATTCATCTCTTAAGTTTCGGGATAAATTTTTCGCTTTTTCAAAATCTTGATCCATCCATAAATATATATATGCTAAAGTTTGACTTGATTCAATTTTTGCAAAATCCCCATCATTAACCGATTTTGTCATTTGTCTTATACCTAAAGTCACATCAGGTTCAACACCAGCAATCTTCGCAAAAAATTGAGTAAAACCAGACATTTTCCCAGCAAAATAGTTTAAAATACCTATTGGAAAAAGTGCATCATTGTATTCAGGGTATTTACTATTTAGAGACTTTATAGATGAATACCCTTTTATACCTTCAACAACAACATTTATCCACTCTTTTTTTCCAAGATGCACTCTTGCCTTTAATCCTAAAGTAGAAGCGTAATAAAGATGAATTTCTTTATCATTAGGAAATTTTTCAATTAAAACTTCATATGTTGGAACAATGATTTCTAAAGATTCGGATAAAACTTCATAACTTTTGTCTATACCATCATATGCTCTGGAATGAAGCCATTTTGAAACTGCCCATGTAAAATGTACAGATGGGTGAAATGGAAATTCATTTTTAGCCTCATCGAGTATTTTTACAGATTTATTAAATTCATAATTGTAAAAAGCATTAATTCCCTCCCAAACTTTATCATTTCCATTATTTGAAGACAATATAGTTAAAGAAAAAAATATAAAGAGGATTAAACTCTTCATGAATTATAATTATCTTAATTAGAACTTTTATTTGCTAGTAAGAGCCAACCTTTAGCAGCATTTTGACTAGAATTTAATTGAAGACTATTTTCCCAAGCAGAAATAGCCATTTGCTTTTCACCCATATACCAATAAGTAGCACCTAAACCATTATATGAATCATAATCATTGGGAATAATATCCATCGCATCATGATAAGATTTAATAGCAAGTTTATAGAAACCATTCTCAGTATAATATTTTGCAGCAGTTTTAAGAGCACTAGGAAGCCAAATTGAACTGTTTGAATTAACAGATAATGCATTTGAGAATGAACGCCTACTTAAATCACTAAAACCTTTTCTATCATACTCTAAACTTAGGATATAATAAACTTCAGGTAATAATTTTTTTACCTCAGTATGATTAGGAGATAATTTGAGTAAATCTTCCCAAACTGTTGCAGCTTTTGCCCATTCAAAACCATTAAAATAGCTTAATCCTATTTTATTAATTAAAGACACATTCATTGGGTCATTTTCAAGAATTGAATTATATACAATAGAACTATAAACATAATTAGATTCTGCAAAATGAATGTCACCTAATGCAATTGATGGTCTTGTATCAGACTTATCTATTTTAATTGCATTTTTATATTCTACTTTTGCTTCCTCAATCTTCCCTAAAGCTTCAAGTGATTTTCCTTTGTAATAGGTCAAAGATGAACTTTCAGAAAATTCTTTTTGATTTTCTAACGAAAATTCAATCAAACCTGAAAAATCTTCTTTATTAAAAAACTCCCTGGTTTTATTTAATATTTGTGCTGAACCATCAGGATTATTTTTAATTGAATGATTTATGAGATCATCTACTAAAAGTTGTGGTAATGAATTATTTCCATAAATAGATAAAGCTTCAAGTGTAGGTTTATGATTAGGATTCAAATTAAGTGCTTCTTTAAATGCAAATCCAGCGTTGTTTTTTTGACCCATTTTAGAATAGAGAGTGCCTAAAAAATAATGGTGATCTGGCTCTTCCGGATTATTTTCTATCATTCCGAGGTAGATATTTTTTGCTTCTAAAAAATCGCCATTTCTTTCATGTTCAATAGCTAAGTCTCTTTGAATTCTTCTATCCTCCGGTCTGTTAACAATATTAATATTAATTGATTTTAAACGTTCCTTTCTTTTCTCATCTGGGGTTTTATCGTTAACAGGTTTTAGATTCATTGTTGCAATTTTCATTTTTCTCATTGATGATTCAAGTTCATTAGAAATCTGAAAAAATTCTTTAGATAATTTATACGGGCTTGGTATAGGTTTATTATTTGAAGCTAAAGATTTAGCACTTTTATTTTTTGTAGAGCTAGCTTGTTGTTTTTTAACTATTGGTAGTAATCTCTTAATATAATTTTGCGAAGTTTTTGATGGAAATAATTTATGTGCTTTTCTAAAATCACTTAACGCTTCAGAATATTTTTTTTGTTTAATTCTAGATTTCCCACGAGCAATAAATTTTGCAGCTCTTGATTTATTTGAAGAGGATGTTGAAGATTTTACTTGTTTAGATTTTGAAGACGATTTTTTTTTCGAATTTTGTGCGACTGAAACATCTGAAAACGCACCAAATAACACAAAAATAAAAAAAGTGAAAACAAAACCTCGGATGATTTGCTTCATTATTTAAAATACCTTACGAAATATACATTTATTTAGTATAAAAGTTTTAATTTATTACTATAATATTATGTCATTTAAAATTATAAAAAAAGGAATCATTTTAATAGCTTTTCTTGTTTGTGGAGTTAAGTGTCAATCAAATTTAATTGGAATGGAATTTAGCGAAAAAGAAAATGGCACATTTATAATATTAAAATTTGATAATAAAATTAAAAAACATGATATAACTGCATGGTTTCAAGACTCAGGTTGGTTTTATGTAACAGTTCACGATGTTAATCTTGACTCAACTAAAAAATGGCCTTTTAAAAAAACAGGTAATATTTTAAATATTCAAACAAGACAAATCGGGGAATCATCTCAAATAGATTTTAAATTAAAAAATAAAATTGAAGATTTTGATTTTTTTATTTTGAATGAAAATCAAATAAACCTATCTTTAAGATACCCACTTTCAGAAACTCTTGCTATTATTGATAGTGTAAGCTCTGACATTGGAATTATATCAAACCTTGATACTAGAGTTAAAAATAAATGGTTTAGTCAAAATCGATTTACATTTTTATTATTAGGTTCAACTCTAGTTTCAAAAGGTATTATTAGGTCTAATGATAAAGAAATTATTCTAGGTTTCATTTTAACGCTAATGAACTATATATTTTTAAATTAAAATGAGTGAATATATTTACTATGGGTTTTTTTATGTTTTGGGAATTATATTTTTTTCTTTTTTTTTAAGAATAAAAACAAACATTAAAAAAAATAAAAAAATTAATAAAAAAGTATATTCTGAAATGGCCAAAAAAATTAAAGAAGATGCAAATAGTCATAGAAAACTACGTGAAAATAAATTATAAATCATTTATCATCTTTTTTTTATTATACTTTAACTTTTTAGATGGAAATGATAAAAATCAAATTAAATCTGAATTTTTAAAAGATAATAAATGTGGTTTTTTTCATTTTAATCAAAATCTAAATCATCTAAAAAAAAAAGATAAGAAACTCTACAAAAGCTTTAGTAATTCATTTATAAATCAAATTCGCCCACAAAATAATAACCAATTTTTAGATACTGAATATTTTAGAATTCATTATGCATTAGATGGACCAAATGCTGTTGATTCAACTGATCAAAACTTCAATGACATTCCTGATTTTATAGATAATCTAGCCAATGCTGCTGATCACACATATGAAGTTTTAATTAATAACTTACATTACAATAAACCTCCATCTGATGGTTGGCAAGAACACAATGGAGGGAGTGATGCTTATGATATATACGTCAATGATTTAAATTTTGTTTTTTATGGGTACACAACTCCAGAAAATTTATCAAATTCATTTAATGGTGATAATGAAAATTCTCCCCAAAATGAAACAAATTCTGTAACAAGTTATATTGTTATAAATAATGATTTGGAATCAATGAATTGTGAGAGTTTTGATTGTGTCAAGACTACTTTTGCACATGAGTTTTTTCATGCAATTCAACTAGGTTATGACTCACGAGATCAACTTTGGTTTCTTGAAGCAACAGCCACATGGGTTGAAGATGAGGTTTTTGATGATATTAATGATAATTACCAATATTTAAAATTCTGGATGGAAATACCACATGTAGCATTGGATAAACATAGATCTCCATATTGGTATGGGAGTTGGATTTTTTTTAGATATATTTCAGAACACTTAGGTGGTCCTGAAACTATAAGAGAAATTTTTAATCAAAGCATAATAGATGATAATTCTATAGATAACTTCAATTTGGAAACAATTGATAAAATTTTAAAATCCAAAGGTTCTTCTTTTCGTGAGATATTAAACAAAATGTCAATTGCAAACTATTTACTAACTTCAAATTCGAACTTAACTGAATTTAATTATGAAGAAGCCGAGCAATACAGAGAATATGGAATTGAACCTCACATTCATCAATCTCTTGGAATTAATTCAACCAATACTTTGATTGAATATTTTGGCCCATCCTTTATGCATAATTCGTCGCATTATATCAACCTCAGTTTAAATAACGAAATTAATAACTTAGAAATAGACTTTTCTACATTAGAAAATTCAAATATGAGTGCTTATTTAATTTCAAATAGAACTTCAAATAATCTAAATATACACAGAATAAGAAATTCTACTCCAGTTCCTATATATAAAGGCAATAATTTATTATCCATTATTTTAACTACTGATACTGTAAGTTATTTTGATTATCATTATTCAATCAAATTAAAAACTGATATTAAATTTCCCACTTCACTTTATATAGATTATAATTTTCCTAATCCATTTAATAATTTTACTTGGATTCGTTTTTTTATTCCAGTATATGAAAATATATCTCTATCAATGATTGATATAAATGGAAGAAAAGTGAAAGATATTCCTATAGATAGATTTCAAGTTGGTTATAATGAATTAAAAGTGGATACAAGCAATTTAACATCTGGTATTTATTTTTTTAAACTTGACGGAGAAACTAACAGTATTTCAAAAAAAATTACATTAATCAAATGAAATCTTACCTGAAGAATATAATTCTACTAAACTATCATATCCCCCAATTGACTTACCATTAATCACAATTTGAGGAACAGTTAAACCACCTGTAATTTCTTTTAATTGGTCTCTACTCATATCTATTTTTTCAATATCAATCTCTTCAATTGAAATATTTCTTTCATTAAAAAATCTTTTAGCATAAATACATGAAGGACACCAACTAGTTGTATACATAATTATTTTCATCATAATGATTTTACTCTTAAACTTTAATTTTAAGCAACTCGCTCCAATCCGTTGTATATCTGGGTGATAGATTTTCTTTTTTTAAGCTCCATTTTCTATTGACACCATGCCCTAATAGTCTAATTTTATCTCTTCCCATAGCATCATTTATAGAATCTACAGCATCATATAAAATTCGTTGTTTTTCTGTTATTTGATGGTTGCTAAAAATATTTAATTGAATTTGATTCGCAGGTACAATATCTCCAACTATAACACCAGATTTTTTATATTCTAAATCTTCAATATAAATTGATTCTAAAATCTTAACAGCAATATTAACTAAATAAATTGTATTATTAGTTGGTAAATCTATAATTTTTGATTGATATCCATGGTAATATGCTTTTGGACTATCAAATCGATTAGTTTGAATTGAAACACTTATATATCTTGCACAACTACTTTCTCTCCTAAGTTTTTCAGCACATCTTGTTGCATGAGCAACAATTGATTCTTTAATTAATTTAAAATCTTTAATCTTTTTTCCAAATGACCTGGAAGTACAAATATTTTTTTTTCTGTTTTTATGTATTTCTAGAGATATTTTTTTATGACCTTTAAGTTCTTCTTGAGTTTTTAATCCGACTATAGTCATATTATTTAAAACCCAATTTTTATCCAAACAAATAAAATCATAAGCTGTTTTAATGCCATTTGAATATAACATTTTAGAATAACGTGATCCTATACCCCATATTTCTGATATTGGTAAATTTTTTAAAGCATGAATTGTATCATCATAATTAAACAATCCAAATATGCCAGAATTAGTCTTTCTTTTCGCTATATAATTTGCAACTTTAGCTAATGTCTTAGTAGGTCCAATACCAATAGATATAGGAATACCAGTCCATTTTTTTACAGTTGATTTCATATCTAAAGCTAATTCTATAGGATTTTTAATACCTGTAAAATTCATAAATGCTTCGTCAATACTATATATTTCTATTTCTGGAGACATTTTACTTAACAAAGACATTACTCTAGATGACATATCACCATAAAGAGAAAAGTTCGTAGAATAAACGTAAACATTGTTTTTAATAATGATATCTCTAACTTTAAAAACAGGGACTCCCATTTTTATTCCAAGCTTCTTTGCTTCATTACTCCTTGCAATAACACAACCATCATTATTAGATAAAACAAGGACAGGCTTATTATTTAAAACCGGGTTAAAAACTCTTTCGCAAGAAGCATAAAAATTATTGCAATCCGCTAATGCTATCATCGATTACTATGAATAGTATGTGTAACTACTCCCCAAATTTCAAATTCCATTTCATCAGTTATATTAATATCAGGATAATTCTCTGTTTTACTTTCAGCTCTCAGACAAATTCTTTGATCTTTAATAATGTATTTTTTCACTGTAAACTCTCCATTAACTATAGCGACTACAATATCATTATTTTTAGGGTTTAATGATTTGTCTACAACCAATAAATCCTTATCATTTATTCCAGCTTTTTCCATGGAAACACCTTTTGCTATAATGAAAAAAGTTGCAACTGGGTTTTTTACTAGATATTTATGCAAATTCAAATCCATATCAAGATAATCATCTGCCGGTGAAGGAAAACCAGCAGAAACACCACCCTCATATATGGGTAATTTTTTTAAAACATCACCCTTATTACCATAGAATATTATTTGTTCATTTTTACTTTTTTTCATTTTTCGTATATAATTGTCCACAAGCAGCATTTACATCTTTTCCTTGACTCCACCTAACTGTTATAATAGTACTTTCGTTTTTAATATTATTAATAAAATTATTAATCTCATACTCTGTAGGCCTCTTGAAACTCTCTCCTTTGATAGGATTATAAGGAATTACATTAAGTTTACAATGCAATGATTTAATAATTTTAGCAAGCCTTATAGCATCTTCATAAGTATCATTCACACCTGATATAAGCACATATTCAATCATCGCAGGTCTTTTCAACTTATCACCATAATCTTTCAAAGCATCTAAACATGATTTCAGATTGTACTTTTTATTAATTGGCATAAGTTTACTTCGCTCAAAATCATTTGTAGCATTAAGACTAAAGGCAATATTGTATGGATGTTTCTCTTTTGTATATTGCCTAATTTTTTTTACCATACCAACAGTTGATATTGTAATTTTTCTTGCTCCTATATTTAATCCTTTTTGATCATGAATGATATCAGCTGCTTTAATTACATTATTATAATTCATCATAGGTTCACCCATGCCCATAAAAACAATATTAGTAATCTTTTGCTTTGTCTCTTTTATAACAGATAAAAGCTGTCCCATAATTTCTGCAACTGTCAAATTTCTCAATATTCCCATTTTTGCTGTAGCGCAAAATTTACAATCTAATGCACAGCCCACTTGTGAAGACAAACAAACTGTATTTCTTTTTTGCTCTGGGATAAAAACTGTTTCAATAGATAATCCATCATTTAATTTAAATAAAAACTTTATTGAAGAAGTTTCTTTTGATATTACACTATCAGATATCTTAGGAAGGCTCAAAAAAGCTGAATTCTCAATATTTGATCTAAATCCCTTTGACAAATTTGTCATTCGAGAAAATTTGACCTCATTATACTGGTAAATCCATGAAAAAATTTGATCTCCTCTATATGACTCTTCATTAATAGATTCAGCAAAATTCCTTAATTCATTTCGAGTCAATCCTATTAAATTAATATTTGACATAAGTATTAGTCTTTAAAATCAAGAGGATTAATTATTATCTCTCTACGACCCTTAAAATAATCATATATAACATAACTTACCGAACTTAAAGGGATAAACCCTACTCCTTGTCTGTAAGCAGTAACTGCAGTACGAAATACTTTGTTAAAATTATAAAATTCTTTTATTGCTCTATAATTTAATAAAAAACCTAAGGAAGTAATTCCTAAACCTATTAAAGCTCCTTTTTTTACTGCTAAATCAGAAATAGAATTATCTAAATGTACCGATCTAATATCCCTGAGTTGTATTTCTTTTCTTAAACCATCTGATGAATTTTCATAAACAACTTTTGGATTATACATAAATAACTGATTTTGAAATTCCCTGTAGTGAATAGTATCATTTTTGACTGTTCTTATAAAACCTCCTCTTCCAATAGCTTTTTTAAAAAAAGTATTTATTTGAGGGTCTATATAAAACAATTTTCCTTTCGTATTATGAATATATAAAATCGAATCTAATAGAAGAGATATTGCCACATTAGATCGCAAAACAATATTAACCGAATCATGTGTTATTTTTGACACATATCCATTTTCTGAACTACCATTTTTTAAAATAATTTCGTGATTAATTTCTCCTTTAGAAAATGAAGATAATATTAAAAACATTAATACTAAATGCTCTATTTTTTGTTTTATATTCATAATATAAATTACACTTAATATATTAATTTTTAATACTTTGGTTTGAAATAAAATTATGATAAAAAAATTAAGTCATATAATATTCATTTTAATTTTCACCTCATCAGTTCAGGGGCAATATAAAATAAGCTATAGATTAGGATTAGGTATTGGTTTTACAAAACCAGACAACTTTAATTCATCTTTATCATCAATTGAGTTATCAAAAATTGGTTCTACTTGGTTTCCAATACATCATGATTTATCAATTAATATTTATCCATCATTAAGAATTGGTTATAAGAAATTATCTACTAAGCTAATAACATATAATAGGTCCTCAAATAATTATATTTTACCTATTGTATTTCATGGAATAAACATTGAATCTTTTTTTACATTTAGAAAAAGATTTGAAATTAATTTTGGTCTTTCACCTATGCTAGGAAATGCGAAATTTATAAATAATAAATTAACAGCTACAGATGAAAAACTTGGGATAGAAGGTAAAACAACTGCTGAAATCAAAAATTCTACATTCGGTTTTTATAGTTCAATAGGTCTAAGAATGTATTTAATGTCATTTCTTTCTATTGATGGAAGTGTAGGATATATTTATGCCAAATTTGATGAAAAGTGGAAGAGTAAAGCTAATGAAAATCCTATTTCTGGAAGCATAGATATGACCAAGCCTTTTTTTCAAATATCAACAGTAGTTGGATGGTAAAAAAATGAATTTTTGTTTAAATCTATGTTTTTTTCTTTTGTTAATGACACCTCAATTAGTATTCAGTCAAAACTCAGAAATTGAAGAAATATCAAAAAAAGATATATTTCTCGTAAGTTGCAATCATCCAATCATTAATAAAGCAAGTCAAAGTGGACTAGCATCTCTAAAAATAAAAGAAATTCCTTCTTTTATATTTTTTAACATTAAATGTAAAGTTCAAGCTAGAAGAGAAAATATTAAACTTAAAAAATCTAATCTTTTTAAAGAGAAACAAACTTTTCAACATAATTTAAATAAAAAAATTTCTGGACCTGGTGCTTTAATAGCGAGTTTAAGTTCTCTAATTTTATTTTATACTTATATGGGTTTAATTGCTAATTCACAATAATCTTTTAAATTAATCTCTTTATAAAAATATAATTAAATATAAATTCACTTATTATTTGAGGAATGATGAAATAATCATTTAAAAAAAGGTTTGATTTTATTTCCTATTAAATCAATTGAATTGAGAAGTTTTTTATGAGATAATGCTGCAACATTCATTTGAAATGTTAATCTTGATATACCTCCTAAACTTTTACTATGATCATTTATTTTCTCAATAGCTTCATCTGGATCCCCAACAATCAAAGCACCCTTAGAACTTATCTGCTCTTTAAATCTATCACTAGTAACAGGGGGCCAACCTCTCTCTTTTCCTATCCTATTAAATACTTCTTTATATCCTGGATAAAAATCTTTAATTGCTTCTTCTTTGGAATTTGCTATATATCCTAAACAATGAATTCCAACTTTCATACTCTCTATGTCATGTCCAGAAGAAAGATATGCTTTTCGATATAAATCAACAAATGGTTCAAACCTTCTTACCTCTCCACCTATTATTGCTATCATCAATGGCAAACCAAGTTTGCCTGCTCTAATAAACGATTGCGGAGTACCCCCAACTCCTAACCAAATCGGTAATTTTTTTTGAACTGCTCTAGGATAAATTTTTTGATTTTCTAATTTAGGTCTGAATCTACCTGACCAATTTACTGTCTCATTATCTCTAATATTCAATAATAAATTTAATTTTTCTTCAAAGATATCATCATAATCATTAAAATCAATACCAAATAATGGAAATGCCTCGCTAAAAGAACCCCTTCCAGCTATAATTTCAGCTCTTCCATTAGAAATTATATCAAGTGTTGAAAAATTTTGGAAAACTCTAACTGGATCCGCTGCACCTAAAACTGTAACTGCACTAGTTAAACGAATTTTTTTTGTTTTTGATGCTGCTGCTGCTAAAATAACTGATGGTGCTGAATCTAAAAACTCTTCCCTGTAATGTTCACCAATACCAAAAATATCTAATCCTGATTTTTCTGAAAAAACTATTCTTTCTAACAAATCATTTATTGCTTGAACATTAGCCTTTTCATTTGATAGATGATTTCTATTATTTACAGCTGCAAAACTATCAATTCCGATTTCCATTAAAAATTATAAAACAATCATTAAAATAAAATATGATATGTTTGAAATAAATTTATATTCATTACATTTTAAATTTTGATCCATATATTTAAATTACATATATCGTAGGAGTAAAAAAACAGTTAGTGAATGCTATATTGAACTCCAATAGTTAATTGATTATCTAATTTCATTTTGACCCCTTTACTATACCATATAATTGGGCTTTGAAATTCAACTGCTAATCTTAAACCATTTAAAAATGAATCAGAAAACAAATAATTAATAGCTAGTCCACCCAGAAATAATTTACTCTCACTATTTTTAATATCAGACTCAGGGCTATTTGTTGCAATAATTAAATTATCACTTCCAGAAACAGAAGTTAAAAAATTATAACTTAATGTTGATGATATTGAAATTGAAGAATTAATATTTTTACTTACCCAACTATTAACATAATATTTACTACTATTTGAATATCCTGCTTCATTTTCAAAAAATCTAAACAAACCTCCAATTTGAGAACCATATGAAAAACTTTTAAAATATTTAATTGCGGTCAAACTAATTTTAGGGTCTATAGTTCCAGAACCAAGTTGCATTTCATAACTATTTCGCATCATTTCATGATCATGGCCTAAAAGCTCATGATCCTGATTATGCATTTCCATTCCCATCTTATGATTAGTGGTAATATCTCCAAACGGTAGGGATAAACCAATATTAGTATGAATTTTTAATTTATTTTGATTATACAAAGAAATCATAAATGAAATAGATGGATCTCCTATTCCTATTGTCGAATGATTCATTTTCATCTCTGAATGTGAATGCCCATCATCTGTATTTGCTCTTATATCGACCAACTTATTCATCTTCATTTCATTTTGAATAAAATTCAACATTATCATTATAGTTATCTTATCTGAAACACCATACATCACACCAAACATATCCATTTTCATTAACATATTTTGGCTATAATAATTATATCCAAAATCATAAATATCTTCAATTGACATTATATTATTATTATTATAATGCCAACCATTTGAAAAATAATTTCCATTCATAGTCATCATCATTCTTCTGTATGAAAACATCAACTCTTTTTTTTTGTGTATATGATCACCCATAATAGAAATAGGTGCGTGTTCATCAGGTTTTGACGAAGCTATCAGAAGAAAATTTTGAAATAAAAATAAAATTAAAATAAGTTTTTTACTTTAAATAAATTATTTTTTGTGTTCTTTGCATATCATTTGAAACAAAATTTATAAAGTATATACCGCCTGCTACTCTTTCATTTAAATCATTTTTTGCATTCCATACCAATTTGTTTTTTCCATTAATAAATTGTTTATTTAAAAGGGACACAATTTTATTGCCACTAATATCATAAACATCAATTCCTAGTTCAATTTTCTCTAATGTTTCAAATTCAATATTGATGTTCGAATTAAATGGATTTGGATAAATAGATTTGATTTCAAACGAATTTGGTAAAATTAATTTATCATTCAAACTTAATCTTGATTCGGAATCCATCCAATTTAATCGATTTTTAGTCCATAATTTTAAATAAGCTATTTCTTCTTCATAAGTATCAAAAACATAATAATTTGGCCATAGGTATGTTCCTAAGTTTGGCCATCTATTATAATTACGTTCGATAGCATCTCCCAAATAGTTTGACATACTATCTATTTTGGAAAAAATATTTTTTTCAGATAAAACAGAATATCTTAAATCAGTATATCGTTTTGAAAATTTTTTTTGAAAGTTTTCATCATTCCATAATTTTTTCCACCAAAACGCAATTGGATCATCTGTTGGATTATATTCTAAAAGCCAGCCTGAAGTAGTCCAAGTTTCACCATAATCACAATTACCATATCCATGATTTAAATCCCAAATAGGACCTGCAAATAATTTATTTCCAAGACTTTCTTTTTCTTTATATACATAAGTGCTTAATCTATATGCATCTACATTTTTTGATAATTCTTGTAAAATTATTAAATCAATAAATGAATTCACATCGATAATATTTTGATATTCCATTTCTTGGTCTGAATATAAATCACTACTTATTATTTTTTCAAAATCATCAATATAATTTTGTATATAAGTTTCTTGTTCTTGAACAATATCACTTGGTTTTGGATAATGGTAATTATAAAATGTTCCAAATAAAGATTCAAAACCTCCTAAATTATCTCCTGTCCATGCCCAATCAAATTTTAAAATATATCCTCCTGTTAAATCATCTCCCTCAGTTTCATTTTCATCTAATTTTGAAATATTAATTCTATTTTTGTCTCTTTTAATCTTTTCCATTAAAACATAAATGCCTTGATATTGACCATTTAACCATAATTCACAAAATTTTGATCGAGCCGAATATCTTCCCATTTCTTGAGATAATTGATAAGTAAGAACATTTCTCATTAATGATTTATCTGACCAAGGTGCATATAAAACCCAATCATTTTCATTAGGCATTCCTAATAATGAAACATTATTATTTTCACCTTTATTATTAACTGTTTCAAAACGATAAGGTTTTTTTGGTTGAAACTGTGATGTATTTCCTCTTAGCTCAATTGTAATAGGACCATCATAATCATTAAAATCATCATTTATTTTATTTATTATATTGGAGTTATTTATTATTCCCATATGAGCTGGTATTCTTGGTTCATCTGGAATAATTTCTCCAAAAGTATTAATCATAATAATAGGCAGATTACTTTGATTATATGAAATTGGAACTCTAAACCAATCAGGAACATTTCCAAATAAATCAGAGGGGTTTAACATTTTAAATGAAAGAAAAAAATTTGAAGAAATATCTGAAGAACTTTCTCCCACATTATGAACCTGAATTGCTAAAACATTATCTTTGGTGAGTAAAATTTCTTTTAAAAATAAAGAGTCAATTAAAAACGTTTCTGGTTCACCACCATCTTGCATTTTTGCCTCATGATCATTTGAAGTTGTCATATCAAATGGAACAAAACTATTTTCTTGTCCTAAATTTTGAGACCTAGCTATCTCATAACCATTTATATATGCAACAAAACCATCATCGTAATCAGCACTAAGAATTCCAGCTTTAATATCTTCTAAATTTTCAATCCTAAATTTTTTTCTTAAATAAACAGATAATGTGTTATCTATAATTGTACCGTCATCATCATCGGAATAACCAAACCCTCCAATTCCTGAAGACCAACTTGAATCATTAAATTCAAATAGGTTCCAATTTTCAGAAATTTCTTCAGATGGAAGATAATATTTCCATATATCATTTGAATAAATAGCAGTTTGCCAATTTTGTTGAGAAAATAAAACGCAAAGATTTAAAAAAATAATTATTAATGTTTTAATCATAATTGAATATTAATATCATAATTGAATACTAACATAATTATATTTAAAGTAAAAGAATGAATCCATTTGTATTTCAAATTAATATCAAACCAATTAGTAAAGAAAATATAGGTTTACCAAAAGAAAAAATTCAACAATCCAAATTAAATTTTAATGGATTAGAAAATGATTATAATCATTATAGATACAAAAAAAAACAAATAGATCCAAAAATGGCCTTATTAATTATATCCCATGATTTAATAAAAAATTACAATCAAAACGGATGGCCAGTTAAAGCTGGTGATTTGGGAGAAAATTTAACTATTAAAAATTTAACTTATTCTTCCATTAAACCTCATCAAAAATATCAAATAGGAAATACTAAAATTCAAATTACTTTTCAATGTGATCCTTGTAGAAAATTAAGATTTTTACCATATGTTGGGAATTCTAAAATAAATCAATTCATCAAATTTCTTATGGGTATAAGAGGATGGTATGCAAAAGTCCTAGAAACTGGGACTATTTCTCAAAATGATTCATTTGAATTAATTAAATAATGATATTAGAAACTTATAAATAAATATCAATGTTCATAATTATTTCATTTATTCTCATTATAACATTCTTAATCCTATTAATAGGAAAATTTAAAATCCACCCATTTATTACACTTTTATTAACATCTTTAATCATTGGTAAATTAGGGGGTTTGGATAATCTAATAATAGTTGAAAGTATCAAATCAGGCTTTGGAAATACTTTGAAATCAATTGGAATAATTATTGCTTTTGGAACAATTATTGGTACATACCTTAATAAAAATGGAGGTGCGTTTTATATTTCCAATCTTATTTTAAATACTATTGGAAAAAACAAAACTAGTCTTGCTATGAATATTACTGGCTTTTTTGTGTCTATACCAGTGTTTTGTGATTCAGGATTTATTATTTTATCTCCAATTTGTCAATCATTAAGTAAAAAAATTGGAACTTCAATAACAGTTTTAGCTGTTTCATTAGCAACTGGTCTATATGCTACTCATGTATTTGTTCCTCCTACACCAGGACCTTTAGCATCTGCATCTATTTTTGGAGCAGATATTGGATTAGTATTGATTTTTGGATTACTTATCGGTATACCTGTATCACTCTCTGGATGGATTTGGTCGATTACTTTTTGCAAAAAATTTAATATTTCAGGACATTTTGATAAAATTGATTTTAATAAAAATATTAATAATTTGGTAATCTTACCTATTTTAATTCCAATTTTTTTAATAGGATTAAAATCTATCATACAAAATATATACTTCGATCAAAGCGAATCTTTTTATGTATCTTCGATATTGTTTTTAGGAGAACCTATTATATCTCTCATGATAGGAGTTTTTTTATCAATGATATCTACTTTTGATAGACCTCTAACTCTTCAATTTGACTGGTTTAATGATTCACTTAAAACTGCTGGACCAATTTTATTAATTATTGGAGCTGGTGGTTCACTCGGAAATATTTTACGTGATATTGGAATTGAAGAAATTGTTGGAACAAATCTTGAAAATTTAAATATTGGTATTTTTCTACCTTTTATAATTGCTGCTTTAATTAAAAGTGCCCAAGGTTCATCAACCGTTTCAATAATAACAACATCGTCTATAATAGCACCATTTTTAAATACTTTAGGATTATCTGGAGAAATTGGAAAGGTACTTGCAGTATTATCTGTTGGAGCTGGAGCAATGACAGTAAGCCATGTAAATGATAGTTATTTTTGGATGGTATCTCAGTTTTCCAAGATGGATACCTCAATTGCTCTAAAAACATTAACTATAGGAACTTTAATTCAAGGTTTAGTAGGTATAACAATTATATTTTTAATATCGTTAATATTAATCTAATTCAAATTTTTAATTATATTATTTAAAACAAAATCAAATAAATAAAATGTAAAAAGCTACTTTTTTATTCTATAATTATTTCGTCGATATGCAATTCAAACTGCTCTGCTTTCTTGTTTCCTATTAAAAAACCAAGCTCAACAATCTTTTGTGAATCAAAATTTGGAATATCTAAAGTTCTTCCTCTGAAAAGTGGATATAAATCTTTTAATGGAAATTCATATATGAACCAATTTTTAGAAGTTTTAAAATTTATAGCATAAGAATGATAATCATAATAATTAGATTTTATTCTTAATTGATATGTTTTACCATCACCTTTCATTCTAATTGACAACTTTTGAAAGTTATCTGTTTTTATTGCTTTAAATCTATACCTAACTGAAGAAAATCCACCATTATTTTCTAGAGATACTATTCCTTTAAATATTCCATGACCATCTTCCGATAGAAACATCTTCCCAGATGATCTTCCACCCATAACATTATCATCTACAATATTCCATCCAGAAATTGTTTTGTCTTTTTTAAAGTCAAAAATTGTTAATGAATTATTATTTGAAAAGAGCATAATTATAAGTAAAAAGTTAATAAAATTTATCATTTTTAATTTTTAAATGTTCTCATATAGTGAAATAGATATTGCTGTGCGTATCCATAATTTGGTTTAAAATGTCTTTTAATAAAATTATTTATTGTTTTTTTATTTGGATTACCCTTGAAATATAATTGACTAATTGCTTTATTGATCCAAGTATCTACTGGGAATGACTCTTGAAATCCATAACTGAATAATAAAATACAATCTGCAACCTTAGGACCTACACCAGGTAAAGTTAATAATTTGCTCCTTGCTAAATTATAATTTAAAGTTCTCAGTTCATTTAAATTTATTTTATTTGAAGAAACCATCTGAGCAGTTTTTAAAAGATATTTAGCCCTATATCCCATACCACACTGCATAAGATCATCCTCGCTACATAGAGAAATTTTATATGCTGAAGGAAAAGACATTAAATTATTTTTAGATAATTCTCCAAAATTATTACAAATTTTTTCAATTATTCTCTCTATTTGAATGATTTGCTTATTACTTGAACAAATAAAACTAGCTATAGTTTCCCATGGATCTTGTTTTAGTATTCTCAAACCACTAAATAGATTTACTGCTTCCTTTAAATAAGAATCATTTTTGGGGAAATTTCTATAAATTTTATTTAAATCTATATTAATTTGCAGATAATCCTCTAACCAGACAGAATCTTTAATAAAAGGAGTGACTTCAGCAATTAATGAAGATTTATTTTTTTTTAATTTAACATATTTATTACTTATAATATTTTCCCAATGATTATTTATTTTTTTCCATCTGAATGTTTGACCAGATGTTAATGTAGCTTCAAGATCATAATTTATATTTTCAAAAATAAATAAAGATGATTTAGCCATAAAAAAGTTGTCTATGTCTTCGCAATAGACAATCATTCATAATAAATAACATATTATTTTTTTCTGCTAATTCTTTTGCTTCTAAACTTATTACACTATCCTGTAACCACAATGCTTTTGCATTTATTTGTACTGCTTCTTGAGCAATTGAATAAACATGTTCTGATCTTCTAAAAACATCCACAATATCAATTTCTTCTTGTATGTCAAGCAAAGAAGGATAACATTTTAGTCCAATAATTTCTTCTTGGCTAGGATTAACAGGAATAATTTTATAACCATTTTCTTGAAGATATAAAGAAACATAATGGCTGGGACGTTCCAGCCTTGGACTCATTCCTACTACAGCAATTGTTTTAAAGCCTAAAATTTTTTTTACTATTGTTGTATCTGTCATAAATATATAATAACCCCGCTAAAAAACGGGGTTATATATTAATAAATATAATTAAAATTACTCAAATTTCTCAAGAGACCAACCGATAGAAGCACCTATAAAACCACCAATAATTCCACTACTAATAAAATCAATTATTATATAATCTAAGGTAATAAAACCATCCATTAATGCAAAAAATTGCAAATTAATAAACATAAAAAATAAAGCATTTATCCAAGCACCATTAATAGCTCCATCTTTTAAACCTTTTATATTCATTTTATCTAAAATTAAAATCATGGTAATGTTAAAACATAGTATAGCAAACATAAAAATTCCAAAATCTGGAGAAGGTTTCATTATTCCAGGAAAATCTGCTATCCATTTTTCCATATGTGAACCATAGTAAAGTAATTGCGCAGGTATACTCGCAACTATAGCAGTAACAACTGAAATCAATAAAGATAATATATATTTTTTCATAATATTCCCCATTTAGTTATAGGTAATATATAAAAAAAAATTAGTTGAATAATAAACTATTTATTTTAGATTAAATAAAATTGGCTCAAAAGAAAAGTAGGGCGTTGGGGCTGATTTGGAAGGGTTACGAAACTTTTGAGCCAAAATTTATTAAGTTTACTTCCATTGTTGCCTTAATTTATTATAATTTTTAATATAATAC
>CENP01023558.1_pt1 | contig 20740 bp, 11 predicted proteins | sample 361281 | NCBI WGS metagenome assembly CENP01 (sample SAMEA2591122, study PRJEB7988) | marine metagenome | biome: marine biome (ENVO:00000447); feature: deep chlorophyll maximum layer (ENVO:xxxxxxxx); material: saline water (ENVO:00002010), including plankton (ENVO:xxxxxxxx) | depth 70 m | reverse complement strand
TAGCAACTTCAAAATTAAATATTAGAGACGAAACGGATTCTAGAATCGCAAGTAACCAAATCTTAATCGGTCAAAATTTTAGTTTTTATGTAAAAAACAATACTATACAAAACGATGACGGTTCTTACGTAATTATGGATATGGTGGTTGATGATTTAAATAAAAATGGTCAATTTGATAAATTCGAAGACAGAATCATTGTTGGTGGAACAAGCAGCGATAAAAAATGGGGTGGTACCGTATTTGTTATTGATTTTTCTTTAGCTTCTGAAGCTACTTTTCCAAGAAGCGATGATGTGTTTCGGGTAAAGTTTCTTAGGCCTTTTTGGAAGACAGATAGTTTTTCATTTACCGTTAACTCGTATGATGAGATAAATACAGACTCTTTAAAAAATACGATGAAGGATATACGCGTAGTCCCTAATCCGTATGTTGCAACTAATGTTATGGAACCCTCAGTTTCTAATGAATTTTTAAACCAGCGAAGACGCTTATTGTTTACCAATATACCCTCAGAGGCAACAATTAAAATTTTTACCGTTAGCGGAATCTTAGTTGATGTTATTTCAGTAAATAATTCACCTCAAGATGGCACGATACATTGGGATATGCTGACCAGAGAAGGGCTAGAAATAGCCGCTGGAATGTATTTGTATCATGTAGAATCAATTGTTACAGGTGACAAAAAACTTGGAAAGTTTGCGGTAATTAAATGATCAGAATAATTTTACTGACTCTTTCAATTGTAACGACGATGGGTTTTTCTCAAACCATTAACCGCTATGGATCTACTGCGGCAAATTTTTTGGAGATTGGTGCAGGAAGCGGTACTACTGCTATGGGAGATGCTGGAGTTACTTTTGCTGAAGGTCCAACAGCTGCTTATTGGAACCCTGCTGCGGTTGCATTTATCCAAAGAAATGAAAATGCCTTTATGATTCAGCCATGGGTCTTGGACATTAATATGATGTACGTCGGCTCAACTATTCATGTAAATAGAGTAGGAACTTTTGCTTTAAGTCTAACGCATATGGGATACGGTGATATGGAAGTAACATCCATGACCCAGCAAGAAGGCACTGGTGAAAATTTTTCTGCAAACGAATATAGCGCTGGCATAACGTATTCAAGGAAAATTGTTAAATGGTTTTCTTTTGGAGCAACAGCTAAAGTTATTTCATCTAAAATATGGCATTCAACTGCAAGTGCTTTCGCGCTTGATGTCGGAGCGATAGTTAGTACTGAATTTTTCTCACCAACAGACAAAAAAGAAGATGGTATGCGCATAGGCATGAGTATTTCAAATTATGGTACCCGAATGAAATATGATGGAATTGATTTATTGAACCCTATAGATATTGCACCTTATGAAGATGGAAATTTTGCTGACGTTCCTGGGCAGTTCAGACCTCAAGGTTGGGAGCTTCCTTTATTGTTTAGAATTGGGATTGGTATAAAACCAGTCTATACAGATTTACATCGTTTGATTCTTGCAATTGACGCTGTTCACCCAAATAATAATTCTGAGTTCGTTAATGTTGGTGCTCAGTATGAACTTAGAATGGCGGGACAAGGTAGTTTGTATCTTAGGTCAGGCTACAAGTCTCTGTTTATGACTGATTCCGAATATGGTCTTACTTTTGGTGGAGGATTAAAAATAAATTTGATGAATAATCAAGTTGTCCAGTTAGACTATTCTAGGCGAACTGCTGGTCTTTTAGGCGACTTAAGTTCTTACACTATTAGTGTTGGATTTTAACTTCTCTCCCTTGCCGCTTAAACGCTTCTTTTTATTTATATTTCTTATTTCAGCTTGCACAAATGATGATGCGCAACAACCTATAAATGATATTTTGGCAAAAGTAGGAGATCGGATAATTACATCTAAGGATTTTCTTCAACGCGCAGAGTATACTATACGACCAATCTACTGTAAGGGTGATTTGTATCAGCATAAAAAGATCATTTTGAACAATCTTATCGCAGAAAAACTATTAGCTTTAGAAATTGAAAAATCTGGGCTTGAGACAATTAACGTTGGTGCTGCAGCGTTTCTAAAGGGACGTAAAGAACAATCAATGAGACAACTTTTGTATTTCAAAGAAGGATATTCTAAATCGGTCATTTATGATAAAGAAAAAACACATTATTTTAAAATGGCTGGAAGAGTATATGATATTAGCCACTTTTCGTTTCCTAGCGGAGCTTTTTTAGATTCCATAAATAGCGCGCTGAAAGCAAATATCCCTTTTGAAGATATTTATACCTCAAATTTTGACGATAACATTCCTACTCGCTCTGTTAAATGGCAAGACCCAAATCATCCTATTATAGATGATATATTATTCAACCAACCCGTTTCAAAAAATCAAATAATTGGACCCTTAATGATGGATGATGGATCCTATGTTATCGCGAAAATCAATGGCTGGACAGATCAAATGGCAATGACGGATAAGGCAATCCAAGAGCGCAGCACAGACGTTATAAATACCCTTAAAGAAAGAAAGGGTATTGAGTTATACAAAAAATTCATCGCTGAAGTAATGAAGGGTCAAGAAATTAAATTTAACCTTGAAGTTCTAGTTCCTTATGCTGATGCAATAAGTGAGAGATATTTTAGATCAAAAGAGGAGAAAGAGTCGGCTATTTCTAACGCACTCTTCAATAGTGGAGAATTCTTAACGCTTGAAGATATAAAACCTGTTAGTGATGATTTTTCTAACCTTCCACTTTTTAGCTTGAACGGTAAAGAATGGAAAATTAGAGATTTTGAAAAACAAATAATGTCTCATCCCCTAGTTTTCAGAAAGAAAAAAATGAACGCTGCTGAATTTTCTGAACAATTCAGGCTAGCTATTATTGATTTTATTCAAGATAAATTTTTAACAGAAAAAGCTTATAGTATGTCATTGGATAAGTCATTTGAAGTTACCCAAAGTGCCAGCATTTGGAAGGATAGTTTTCTTGCTTATCAATCCTCCCTTTTATTTGATCAAAGTGCAACTAGTGATAATCGTCATATTAAAATGAAGCCAATTATTGATAAATTACAGGATGAATATGATAATAGTATTTTTATAAATACAGATTTGTTTGAGAAAATTAAAATTTCAAAAGTTGATATGTTTGTAACCCAAAACAATGTTCCATACCCTGTTGTTGTGCCAAACTTTCCGTCTTATACAGATGATAGTTACCTTAACTATGGCTCTAAGCTTGATATGGATTAAAATAAAGAAACTAACTAACATGTCTTCGGATAAATCATTAAAATACTTTTTCGTAATATATTTTTTGACAAACTTTATTGTGAGTCAAAAATATTTTGGTGGAGAGCTACGGACAAAAGAATCATATCTCTATGGTAGATTTGAAGCTAGATTGAAATCTGCGCAAGGTGACGGGCTCGTATCGTCTTTTTTTACGTATCAGGATGAATTAATTAATGGCGCACATATATGGAATGAGATCGATATTGAGGTATTAGGTAGGTGGGATAACATTGTCAATATGAACACAATAACCCCAGGCCAATCAAGCCACTTAAGAGAAAGCTTTATTAACAATCTGAATGCTCATAGTGAATTTCATGATTATGCATTTGAATGGACTCCAAACTACGTCGCATGGTTTATTGATGGAAAAGAGTTCTACAGGCAAGATCTTCCAATTCACAACTATATTTCAACTCTTAGGTATCCTCAAAAAATAATGATGAATTTATGGGTGCCCGTTTATGAGGATTGGGTTGGAAAATGGAATGAAGAAATTATCCCACGATTCGCGTATTATGATAACGTAGCGTATTATGAATATACTCCTGGAACTGGTTCGTATGGATCAGGGAATAATTTTACATTAAAATGGAAAGATGACTTTGATTCTTTTAATTCGGATAGATGGGAAAAAGCGACCCATACCTTTTCGGGAAACAGAGTAAAATTTCAACCTGAGAATGTCATTTTCAAAGATGGTAAAATGATCCTTTGCTTAACTTATGGCAATGCATTTGGATATCAGGATAAAATTGAACCAAAAGCTCTATACGGATACAAAAGAGATAATAAGGTTACAATACGATTTTCAGAAGAGCTTGATTCAACATCAATAATGAATAAGCAAAATTACCGAATAAATAATGTACAGATTGCCGAAATAGATCTAAACTATGATTTAAGAACAATTGATCTTTCAACTGTAGGAATGGCAGACAATAAAACCCACCGCATTTCTCTATCTGGAATAAATGACCTCTTTGGGAATACAATTAACGGTCAAATACTAATTATTTCTAACACAAAATCCGTTAACCTTCCATTAAAAGTAAACGTTGGGGGAGAAAGCTCAGACGGGTTCTTGGCAGATAAGTTTTGGTGGTACGAATACGAAGATTACGGTCATTTAAACGGGAATCATCAAAGAGTTGATAATGTAAATATTAAAAATACATCTTTAGATAGGATTTATTCATCTTCAGCTGAGCGTATTGCAGTCTATAAAGTGCGTATTGATCCGGGCGTTTACGATATTACCTTGATGTTCTCTGATAATCACTATTCCCCAAATCAACGATCATTTGATATTCTAGTTGAAGGTGATTTAAAAATAACAAACTTAGACGTATCTCAAGAGGTTGGAAAACATAGCGCGCTAGAAAAGAAAATAAAATATGTTCCTGTAACGGACGGAGTTTTAGATATTCATTTTGACTTGAACTTATACGGACAGGGTTATGCAGCAGCTGGACCATTTCTTAATGGACTAATGATTAATAAAACTTCTGGCTTAGACACCAAAAGCGATAGAAATAAGCCATCAATTTTTAAATTAGGTAAAGCGTTTCCAAATCCATTCAATAATAACCTTACAATACCCATTGCAGCAGAGACCGGCCAGAGTTTAACTATTGACATCATAGATATTTTGGGAAAACAGGTCGAATTATTAGTCGCCAATCGAACAATTAAAGGTAAATTCTCATTACAGTGGAATGCAACAAATACCCCAACAGGTACCTACTTCATTCGAGCGGCAAGTGATCAGCATATTCAAATCCAAAAAATATCGTTAGTAAAATGAAAAGATTTATATTACTTATCATTGCTACGTTAGTTGCATGTGAAGATTCTAAGAAAAAAGTCGAAACACCTGCTGGTAACGAATGGGACCTAGAGGGCTGGGAGCTTATATGGAACGATGAGTTCAAAAATCCAGAATTGAATTTAGATAAATGGTCCTATGAAATAGGTGGACATGGATGGGGAAATAATGAGTTGCAATTTTATACGGATAACGATTCAACAGCATTTATCGAAGATGGCAACTTGGTACTCCGTGCAAAAGTAGTTCCTCAAGGAACGGGCTCTCCGAATAATCTAAGGTATTTTACCTCAGCTCGTCTACGTACGTCCGGAAAAGGGGATTGGCGTTATGGAAGAATAGAGGTCAAAGCAAAATTAGCGCTGGGTCAAGGTATTTGGCCAGCGATTTGGATGTTGCCAACTGATTGGATGTACGGCGGTTGGCCTCAAAGCGGAGAGATTGATATCATGGAGCATGTAGGTTATGACCCCGGTCATGTGCATGGCAGTATTCATACTGAGTCATATAATCATAAAATAAACACCCAAAAAGGCGGCTCATTAAAACTTGATAGTGTTGATACAGCGTTCTATGTCTATGCGATCGAATGGTTTGAAGACAGAATAGATTTTTTTATCAATGATGATAAGTATTATTCTTTTCAAAATGATAATAACAATAATTTTAAAACATGGCCTTTTAACCAAAGATTTCACCTTTTAATTAATATAGCTGTCGGGGGTGATTGGCCTGGAAGCCCTGATGAGACAACAAGTTTTCCTACCGAAATGAAAATAGATTATGTTAGAGTATATCAAAAGATCGAATTATAAATTATTTGTATCCATTGTTTTTCTAGCTTCAATTATAAATGCTCAGTATTTACACGTAGTTGGTAAAGACGTATTCGGCAATGATGGAAAAAAAATAATATTAAAAGGAATGGGTCTTGGTGGTTGGCTGGTTCCAGAGGGATATATGCTTGGTACGTGGGGTTCGCCAACTTCAATTCGGAACCGTATCGTTGAGCTTATTGGTGAAGACTCTACCAAAATTTTTTATGAAAAATTTGAAAAAAACTATGTTGCTGAGGAGGATATTGTCCAATTAGCTGAGTGGGGTTTTAATTCCGTTAGGCTACCATTCCATTATAAAACCCTTAGCCCAGTTTATGGCAGCTATGATGAAAAAGGTTTTACTATAATAGATAGTGTTCTTTCTTGGTGTAGTCGAAGCAATATTTATCTCATACTAGATATGCATGTTGCTCCAGGATCACAGAGTGGCGATGAAAATGCTGATGGCGATGAAGGAGCCAAATTATGGGATAGCGAAGAAAATCAGGAGTGGGCTGTAGATATTTGGGGTGAAATTGCACGCAGATATTCATCCGAAAGATGGATGGGTGGATACGATTTGCTTAATGAACCTGTCTTATTTAATGGAGGCAGGCAAGTTAGAAATCTGCAAAGAAGAATGAGAAACCGCATTCGAAAATATGATCTAAATCATACTTTATTCGTAAATGGGAATATGTGGTCACGGGCATTTGAGGGATTAGGTCCTGCTTTAGATGAAAATATGGTTTGGGCTTTCCATTATTATTCATGGATGGTATTTAATAGAGTAAATCAAAACACTATTCAGTATTTAATCAACTTTAGAAATCTAACCAACAGACCATTGTGGCTGGGCGAGGCTGGTGAAAACTCAAACGAGTGGTTTATGGAAGTAACAAATCTTATGGAAAAAAATGATATAGGATGGGCCTGGTGGAATTATAAAAAAATTGGCACAATTACAGGACCTGTATCATCACCCTCTGATTCAGTATATCAAGAAATTACTAGATATTGGAACGGTGACGGGGGTAAACCTTCTACTGAGACTGCTCAATTAGGACTCAATAATATGGTTGAAAACCTTAAGCTTGAAAACTGTGAGATCAAAAAAGGGGTCATTGCCTCGTTGTTAGATGATAACTACGGAATGAAAAACTTGCCATTTAAAGAATTGTTTATACCAGGTAAAATAGATATAGTTGACTATGATTTGGGTGCAAATGGATTGGCTTATTTTGATTTTGATTATATAGATAATAGACCCAATGGAGGAGGTCTCAAAACATGGAACAATGGATGGGCATATAGAAATGATGGAGTTGATATTCAAGTTTCAAGCGACTCAAAATTATCAAAATACCATGTAAGCCACACGGAATCAGGCGAGTTTTTAAAGTATACTATTAACGTATTAAAAAATGACACTTATGACTTTAGCATAATTTCTTCTTCAGAGCAAGCAGAGGCCTCAATCGCTTTGTATAATAAGCAAAATCAACTCATTATATCTGAAAAAAAATTACCAATAACACAAGATTATGATCTTTGGGTGGAGACGCCATTAGGTGAAGCTGAGCTTGAAAAAGGAATTAAGGAAATAAGGCTTTCCATAATTCGAGGAGGAGCTAACTTAAAGTTGCTAAAAATATCCTCAAACTCCTCAAGAAATGGAGAGATAATATTTTCTCATAAGGTTTATCCAAATCCAACATCAAGCACTTCAAATGTAGCATTTGAGTCTTTATCTGAAAATTATATCAAAGTAAGAGTTTATAATTTAAAAGGTCAATTGGTGTGGAGTGATAATGCAAGGGCATCCGTTGGAAACAATATTTACCAATTCAACTATATGGACAGATTTGGAAAAAAACTATCTAATGGTATCTATTTTCTAACGATAGATGATGGAAAAAAAATGATTAAAGAAAAAATTACTCTTGTTAAGTAAGGCTCGAATATCAGAATGAAATTTTACTTATTCCTAATTTTAAACACATTCGCTCTGTCTCAATCCCTTGTTATAAATGAAATCGTTTCAAGCAATAGCTCAATTTTCTATGATGAAGATGGCGACACTCCAGACTGGGTTGAAATTTATAATGCAAATACTAACGCTGTTAATTTAGGAGGATATGGATTAAGCGACGACATTTCTGAAAAATTTAAGTGGAAATTTCCTGATATTATCATTGAGCCAAACGAATATCTTTTGGTTTTAGCTTCTGATAAAGATAAAAATAATATTGTTACTGCATGGGATGGTGAAATTACAGTAGGAGACAATTGGAAATATTGGCCTGGTACAAGCGAACCGCCATCAAATTGGAATGCAATTAACTTTAATGCTGTAAATTGGAATGAAGGTCCAAGTGGATTTGGATACGGAGACAATGATGATAATACGATATTAAATCAAATTGTTTCTGTCTATATAAGGAAGTCGTTCACTGTAGAAAACGCTGAAGAAATCGGAAAAATACTTTTTCATCTAGACTACGATGACGGATATGTTGCCTACATCAATGGAAAAGAATTTTCTCGAAGTAATCTTGGTCCCGAAAATTCTGCAACTACATTTAATCAGACAGCTGCAGGTCTACATGAGGCTGAGATTTACCAGGGTGGATTTCCTGAAGAAATTATTGTTGATCCAAACCAGATTCCTTTTCAAAACGGACAAAATATTATAGCTATTGAAGTACATAATTTTTCAAATACTTCTTCCGATCTTTCATGCATTCCCTTTTTAACTATTGGCTACACTTCAACCTATGAAAGTATGCGTAAACCTGATGCGCGAATTAATTTGCCATCAACATATCTCCATACAAATTTTAAAATAAAGTCATCTGGGGAAAATATAGTTTTGTCAGATAATAACGGCGCTATAATTGACTCCATTTTTACGGGACCAATCCCTACAGACAAATCTAAAGGGAGGACACATCAAGGGCGAGACTGGAAGCTTTTTGATGTTCCGTCTCCAGGAAAGCCAAATCCTGAAACTGGTTACAACGGCTTTTTAACTTCTCCAGCTTTTTCGATTAAGTCTGGCTTTTTCGATAATCCACAAACAATTGCCCTTACACATAATAATGCTGATGCGAAAATTTATCTCACTTTCAATGGTTCTATTCCTAATGAAAACTCCTTTGTATACACAAGCCCTTTAACAGTTAGCTCCAATACTCCCATTAGAGCAAGGTCGATTCAAACCGGCTGGATGTCTTCCACTGTAGAGGCTGCAACTTATTTGTTTGGCGTGAAACCTGATATTCCCGTTATTACTTTAAATGCAGATCCAAAAGACCTGTTTGATTCCAATTCTGGTATCTATGCTTTAGGGTTATCAGCTTCTCCTAACTTTCCATACTTTGGAGCAAATTTTTGGCAAGATTGGGAAAAGCCTGCACAATTTGAAATTCTTGAAACGGATGGTCAAAGCTATAAAGCGAATGCTGGAATTAAAATTTTTGGAGGGTGGAGCAGAGGTAATGCACAAAAATCATTCTCTTTATTTGCCAGAAAAAAATACGGTGACAGCAAATTTGACTATCAAATTTTTCCTAATAGCGATGTTGAAGATTATGAGTCTTTTATTCTTAGAAATTCTGGTAATGATTGGGAGCAGACCATGCTCCGTGATGGCTATATTAATAGTGTAATTCAACTAACTGGAGTTGATTATCAGCAATATAGACCTGCAATTGGGTTTATTAATGGGGAATACTGGGGCATATACAATATGAGAGAAAAAATTAACGAACACTTTATTTCCTCTCATCATAATGTACCAACAGAAAACATTAATCTTTTAGCATATAACGGGGGATTTGAAGATAATATCGAATTAATACATGGATCAAAGAACGACTTTTTAGAGTTAATTCAGTATATATCAACTAATGATATTTCTAATTCTGAGGTTTATGAAATAGTTTCAGAGTGGATTGACATTGACGAGTATATTAAATATCAAATTATCCAAATTTTTGTTGACAACAGAGATTGGCCAGGAAATAATGTAAAACTTTGGAGAGATGAAAGAGAAGGCGGAAAATGGCGCTGGATTCTATATGATACTGATTATGGATTTGCATTTCCTAAATGGATGAGCGATCATGAACGATTTAACACCTTAGATTTTGCGCTTGAGACAAATGGCCCAGGATGGCCAAATCCACCATGGAGCACATTTTTATTTCGAAAACTTATGGAAAATGGTTCATTTAAAAATCAGTTTATTAACTCCTACAGCGACTATTTAAATACAATATTTTTACCAAAAAATCTAAATGACAAGCTCGAGAGTACAAAAAACGGTATTAGTAAATATATCAATCAGCATCACCAGCGATGGGGACAGGGTTACATCAATTGGAATTCAGAAATAGCAAGAATAAAGCAGTTTGCAGATTCAAGAACCTATTATGCAAAAAGACATATTAGAAGCACTTTTCAATTATCGAGACATGAACAAGTTAGCGTATCTGTAACCCCTATTGGCGCTGGGCAAGTGAAGCTAAATACTTTGGTGATCGACAACCAATGGTCAGGTGATTATTTCCCTGGAGCACCAATTTCTGTTACCGCAGTTCCAAGATCGGGCTATAAGTTTAAGGAATGGAAAGGTATTCCTGACTCATTAGCATCAATGAATGTAGATGTGGAAAACTTTACATCGTTTGAAGCGGTATTTGATACTGACTTGAGTACTGATGAAGAAAAATTAATCCCAACCTCATCAAAGCTTTTATCAGCATATCCAAATCCTTTTAATAATTCTGTTACAATACCATACAATATTCATACGAAAAGCAATGTGACTATAATTATTTCAAATGTGTTAGGCCAAAAAATATTATCATATCATTACCAAAATAAACCACCCGGTAATTACAAAATTTTGTGGAACGGAATTAATGATCGGAACGTATCTGTTTCAGGTGGTGTATATTTAGTCACGTTGAAAACAGACTCTTTCATTGACTATAAAAAAATAGTATTATTGAAATAGTAAAAATGCAAGTATCTAGCATAGCAAATAATTATTTACGATCAGTTACTGTAACAAAAGAATTTGATCTCCCAAAAGAAAAAATCTGGGAAACCATTTCTAAAGAGTCAAATCTTGAACTCTTCCACCCGTTTTGTAAAAAAAATCCAACGATCGCATGGGAAGAAAATCGTCACGAGGACGAAATTCATTATATTAGAGGTTTTATTCTAAAGAGAAAGTTTGTAGCATGGGAAAAAAATACAGGATATGATTTAGTTATTGGAAATCAAAAACACAAACAATCTTTTGTGTCCTGGAGAATAAATGAGAGGACTCCTGTAGGCTGCAGTCTCTCTATATCAGTATATCCTTATATTTTTAATATGAGATTAAAGTTTTATGATAGAATTCCTTTTGAATTGTATATAAGGCCCCAGCTATCTTCTTATCTTGATTCAGTTCTGGGTGGCCTTAAATGGCATATGGAAAATAACAAACCAACACCAAAAAATCACTTTGGTACACACAAGTGGTTCTCAAAATAAATACGGAGGGGTAAATGAAAATTTTTTACATCGTTTTAGCAATTATGGGAATAGTATTACCATACTGGGCAATGTTTTCGTCAATTTTAGTTGATCAATATACCGTAAGCCAATTTTTTTCCGCCTGGTTTGAGAATAATGCAGTAAGAATGATAGCAGCAGATCTTGGGGTAGCAGGCACTACTTTTTCTGCATATATTATTTATAGTTTTAAAATGGGAAGAGGACCGCACCCATTGAGATATTTTCTCATGATGTTTGGTGTTGGTTTATCGTTGGCTATGCCAATGTATTTTTTAAATAACTTAAAAATGAATACCAATTGAAAGACGTTGAACGTCTCTGAGCTTTCCAAATTCTGAATAAGAATAATCCAATTTTATTTGTGTAGATGAACCGGGCAATCTATAATTAAAACCAGATCCAAGGGTTAATCCTTCCTCAGTATCTTGCCTAAACAAAGTGCTAAAACCACCCCGTAAAAAAAACATATCTCTAGATGCAAACTCAAAACCTAGATTGACCCATTCAAGGTTATCATTTGGATGAAGTGCGTCAACTGCAAACGTAAGTCGAGTAAAATCGGTATTAATGATTTCACCAGATAAACCTACTCTAAAAATTAATGGTAAAGGAAACTTATCAGTTTCGTACATGGCGTTCACAAACTCAACATTTCCTTCATTTATGGGGTCTGGATCCACGCTAAACTTCTGGTTCCTGCCTGACATTTGCATATCTGATCCGTAGTTTGATAAACTAGCACCCAGTCTTATATTATTAAATGGTGTTATGAAAAGTGCGCCAAGGTCAGCAGCAACAGAATTTGCATTGGCATGCCAAATGCTTTGTCGTATATATTTAATATTTCCACCTAAAGAAAATTTATTTGTGAGTCTTCTGGCATAACTAATATTAAGAGCTAGGTCGTTCGCATCAAAATATTCTCCGGTTCCATTTGGTTTTTCAACAGTACGCACCACGTCTTCAGGGGTAGAAAGGCTGGTCATGCTGAAACCAATAATTCCGCTATTTCCTAAATTCAAACCAAAAGCAGCATAATTATATGTAATACCTGCAATCCAATCTGAACTTAGAAAAACTGCTTCCATTTTTCTAATGGATGTCATTCCAGCAGGATTCCAGTACATCGAAGAAATACCCCCTGACATAGCAGTAAAAGCATTTCCCATCGAAGCACCACGAGCATCAGCCCCAATTTTCAGAAATTGTGCTGACGTGGTTCCGGTTTTAGATATGCTTTCTGTATTATCTAACTGTGAGAAACAGATGCTAGAAATAAAGAGGATATACAAAGTAATCTGTTTCATTTTATTACCGCAATTCTCCCAATTTTCTCACCTAAGTTTCCAGCATCAACATGATATATGTAGATTCCGTAAGATATAGGAAAATTATCTTTTGTTGTTAGATCCCAGAATTCTTGTCCATTTTCAATAGACGATTCGTGCGAAATTTCCTTAACCAGCTCACCCGTGATTGTATAAATTGTAATTTTACAAGACCTAGGAAGTTTATCAAAATAAACTCGACGTGGTCCACGGTCACGAGGATTTTGTCTATCTAATGGCTCTAGTCGATTTGTAACAACATATGGGTTAGGAACTACTCTAATATCTTCAAGGCTATTTTTTGCCTTTTCATCATCTATTTTTGAAGCGAAAGTTCTATATCTAAAAACATCTTTTTCATTAAATGGCCTGTTTGTTGCAATATAAAATATATCGCCTTCAATTGGGTCAACTGTTTCACCTGATGATGCTTGTTCAAAAGTAATTTGCCAGGAAACATTTAAACCTTCTCCGGGTTCAACGATAACAATGTCTTCATCTAAATCCCATGTATTGTTCCTAACCTTATAGTCTAATACCGCAATATCTTTCTTAAATGGAAGTCTTCCTGGGGTAACATCCCATATTTCAAAAGGAGCAGTTGCATTTCCTAAAACACTTGTATCTGCGATGGTATTGAACCAGCGTATTTCATAATCAGAATCTTTCATATTGCTTTCTGAACCATTATAAGGCATAACTGATGCTCGATAATTTCCTGTACTTCCCATTTGCCAGCGAGTTTTGTCCCTATTTAACTCAAGAATATTATCTTTGGCGTAAAGCTTTATACCATCAATAACAGGATTTGACTCCTCAAGGTTGAGTTTTTGACTGTCCCAAAGGGGAAAAAAGGTGTAAGATATTTCGATTTCATCTCCATTGGAAATCAGGCTTGTTAAATCAGAAGAAACAACAATTTGACCTGATTCAGCAAAAAGCTTGAAATCTTTTCCTTCTTGCATTATCTCACTATCGCGTGTTACTACGAAGTTATTTGCATTTATTCTGTTTTTTTTCAACGTAATATAAACATCTGTTTTTACTTTTCGTTTTTCAGTAATTGGTTTCAAGTCTTCAATTGAATAGCGTGTTGGGTTAGTTTTAAATGTAATTTGAAAAGTATTTGTATCTTCAAGCGCTCTTGGATCGAGGAGCTCTAGGTCAAAACTTCCAGTACCAGACCCTTCAACATGATCAATAAATGCTACCGAATCTATCATCTCCCAACTTCCTGTTGTATATCCAGCAGCTGGTAGGCTTGGGATAACACTGGCAGTATTGATGTCCAAAAATATTTCATTTGTTTCTGGATTTAAAGTGATGGTTTTTGATGATTCGCTAGGACCAATATTCATAACCCTTGTTCCATGATCATAAGCTGAAATTGCGTAGAAATACCGTTGTCCATTCACGACATTATTAGAATCAATAAAGGAGTGGACTAGGCCAGTATTGTTTCCTAGATGGTAAGAAACGCCTCTACCCGTATATGCTATATCACTGGGACCTTGATATTCATTTATGAGATCAAATTTTGCCCATCCCCCTGTAGAAGTTTTTAAAGGTTCAAATAGGAATCGAGACCCGTTAACATCAGTAATGTTTTGCTGATCAAGAAAGCTCGGGTCAGTGCTTCTATAAATAACATATCCTTCAAAATCATATTCCTCTGAAATTGGATCATAGGATGATTCAGCAATGTCATCCCAGAACAAGGTCACTTTCTCATCACCAGGCACCACGGTAAGATTTGGCTTCTCAGGCGGTTTGGCAAATTGATAATTCGTTTCGTATATCTGTCTTGCCGTTTTAGCATTTAACGTAAGGTCATCGTAACTATCACCTACTAATAACGCGATAGAAAATCTCCTCGCCTCTCCAGCTTTTAGAGTAAATCTTCCGGAACCGTATAGAAAAATATTATCTCCAGCAACATCTGAATTGAGAGAATCAAACTCTCCTGGATTCATATAGCTTGTATATATAAAGTCATCTTTTGAAATTCTGTTGTTCCCTCCAAAATTTGGTGCAGCAAAGCTCGTTAATCCTATCATATCAGATTCATCAAGATCTGTCCATTCAAAATTTGGCTCACCAGGTTGTCGAATATCAAAAGCGTTTCCAGCTGTGGGAAATCCATCATTTTCACCAGAGTCGCCCGTATTTGGAATACCATCAACTCCAACATCATGCTTGTTCACGTCCCAGTCTCCATCATCATCTATGCCGTTATTTCTGCTTTCATCTACAATTCCATCTCCGTCATTATCGATCTGATCATAAGGATTTCCTGGACTCTCAAGAAAAATATAGCCAAAATATCCAGGGTCTCTACCTGCTACATCAGATCTATTATCTTCATCCCAAGCATATACCATATTTAAATCTCGATCAAAGTATGATAAATCGTCTTGCCAGTTTGATGGGCCACCAATATGAGGATCACCCCACATTCCAAAAATGACCTCATTTAAATCTTTTTCACTTTTATTTGTCACTTTATAAATTAGAAAAATGACATCTTCAGCTAGCGGATTCGACCATTGATAATACCTGCACTCAATTTCAATCCCTAATCCCATTCTAGTTGAATCATTTGGAAAGGGATAGTATTTAAACTCTTTATTTGATCGATCATCCACAACAAAAAAAGATTCAAGATCAGAGTTTGAAGAGCCTTGTCTTAACGCGCCTGGCCATACATATCTTTTTAAGTTTGGGTTATACCAGCCTTCAGGCCAGCTATCGGGCTTACCATCTCCACTGCGATCTACGTCATTAGAAGTGGGTATGCGTGAACTATTCGGATCGCCGTAAGGTACGCCTTGCTCATTGAATGCTAACGGTTCCCACCCATAGAACGTTTTTCCATCTGGTGAAATTTCTCCACCAAGAGACACCAAACCATCGCTAATTACGCGAGCTAGCCAAATAGGATTGCCATCATCATCGAGTACTGGGTTGCCATCTGAACCAATTTTTTGGTAAGCGTCTTGATGGCTTCCAGCTGGAACGGGGACAACGGCTCCAATAAAAGGTCCAAATTCGTAGCCATAGCCTAGCCCTTCCCATACAATATCTGTAACTCTATTCCCGGGGCTAGAGATTGAACCATAATTCCAAATCTCAGTCGTAATTTTATTTCCATTCAAAATTGCTTTTTGACGTCTAAGTATTTGATCATTTAATCTGGCCCTTTTTTCCATTAAATCATTACGCCATTTATAAAAGTATTCATGTTCAGTAGAATTCCATGACTTTTCAGGACCAGCTTTCTTCCAATCATTTGAAAAACGCGTAGCTTTTTTCGATTGCGCATTAGTCATGCAAACAATAACCATTGCAAGGAATACTAATCTAAATATTTCCAATTTCTTCATTAAAAGTCTACTGAAAAACCTATATTAATTGAACGTGGTGAGGTGTAGTAATGAGGTCTTATTTGGTACTCTGACCATTCATGAACACCCGATTCACCATAGTGATTTTTAAAGCCTTGGGTTTCTTGCGTTGATTGATATACATATGTATATCCTGCACGACCCGTATCATTGAAGACATATCTTTCATTTCGTCGATCAAGTAGATTGTAAATTTTCATAAAAAATAGATAATTTAGGTTACCAACTTTAAAGTTCTTATGAACTCGCATATCAATGCGCCATTGCCATGGCTTTCTTCCACTATTTGGTTGGGGAACATAATTTGCATCGGGAATATTTGGAGTGTAGGGCCAGCCGCTTGATAGTTTGCTAATAATGCCAACATTCCAATTGCGTGGATCTCCTATTGATAGATTTGTATTTAATATGTGTCGCTGATCCCATGCTAAGGGCACAATGCGCTTTTCTTCCTGCTCCCCAGAAAGTGCATTGTAGTAAAATGAGCCAGAATTAACGCTATTACCTTCCGTCACCTGGTAGGTGTAATCAACAAAAGCAGAGGTTTTTGATACAGGATCGTACCTTTTTGTAAAGCTAAAAGTATATCCTTTAACATTTCCATAATCCTTATTCATATAAATTGAATAATTGGATGGACCGTATTTTTCTGATTCATATCTAATAGATTGGAGCGCCAATAAATCTCTGATATCTTTATAAAAAGCACTCATCTCAATTGCGGTAATTTTTCCAATTTGTTGCTGCAGGCCGAATTCATAGAGTACGGTTTTTTCTGGTTTTAAATCAGCAAATCCAATCGAGGGGGACAAGCCTGCTCCAAAAATACTTCTTTTGTACAAACGTCGAAGTGTGGGCATTTGATAGAAATGTCCGTAAGAGAAGTGTAGTATGCCCTGATCTGTAATAGGGAACGCAACCCCAGCACGCGGTGAAACCATAACTTTATTCTTTGCCTTTTTACTTTCACCTTCCGGATCAAGAAAGTCAATTATATAGTTTTCATCAGGATTAAACTGATCATATCTAACCCCAATATTTGTGATAAAATTGTCATATTCAATTTTATCTTGTAGATAGCCAGAGAAAAATGTTGCAACATTATTATAGTGGCTATGCGAAGGAGAATCATTTTCCGGTAAAATTGTTGGTACTCTGTATTCTTGATTATCATACAATACAGAGAAATTGCGTTCGTCGAGTTTGTCTGACCGATAATTTATTCCTGTCTTAATCTCATGCCTGTTGTTGACTTGACTGGTAAAATCAAACTTGAAAGACATTGAATTAGATTTTCGGTACGAATGTCCTCTGTTAGAACCCCCAAATAAGAATGTTGATGATGCAGGAGATCCTTTGATTCTAGATGTAGGCGCATAATCTGACCCATTGAGTATCCAATATTTTGAAGAATCTTCAAATTGATTGTGAAAAACATAATTATTTAACCCAAATCGTCCAGCCTCATCTTCATGAACTGAAGAGCTAAGATCTATCGGTTTAAATTGATACCCCATAAAATTTGTACTGGACAGAGATAGATTAGCTTCGTAGAAATTACGAGCACTTAGCGCGTGATTTAATTTAATTGAATAATTGTTATTCGATGACAAAGATGTAGAGGTACCATCGGGATTATATTTATAAACATGAGAATAGGATTTTGATTTTCCACCCGAGTGCAGAAGCTGAACAGATAATTTCATCAGAGGACTTACTTTATAGGTGAACTTTCCCATAAGGTTGAGATTGTTGCTAGGAGACATTGGAACAAAGCTGCTGTCACCATTCATTTCAATATACCAATTATCATTATCTCTAAAATCAGCAGAATCTCCTACTGTATGCTCTCTTACTCCATAATAATACCCTTCACTATCACTAAGCCTTGCGCTCAAATTAAATGTGAATTGTTCTTTCTTCTTCATAAATGGCATAGGTCCATTTATAGTCCCCTCAAGTACCTTATTTGTAAAAAGATTAAATTGATCAATATTTGTAAAAATTTGAGAGTCGTTTGACTGGTGGTCTCCGGATTGATAAGACAGACTTCCATGGTAATCTTTACCACCATCTTTTACTTGAAGATTTACAATGCCACTCATAGCATTGCCGTATTCTGCGTTGAATGCCCCCGATACTACTTTCATTTCCTCTAAAGCTTTGTTTGAAATGTTTACAGCTAGACCGTTTGTGAAGAATGGGTTGGCTACCGATACACCATCTATATAGTAGCCTACCTCATTTGACCTTCCACCGCGAATATGTAACTCACCTCCAGCACCCTGATTTACTCCAGCTTGCGTTGTTAGTACACCAAGAAATGTTTCTACAGGCATTATTTTGATTTCATCTGATGTGGTAATTTTTTGTGAGGCGGTTAAATCTTTATAAACTAGAGGTCGTTCAGCTAAAACTACAACTTCCTCTCCTTCAATCACTGCTTCAGAGAGTTCAAAGTTTTGCGTGGTAGTGCGATCAAGACTTACCCGTACATTTGTTATTTTATAGGAGGTATATCCAATATAGCTAGCTTTAACAGTATAGTTTCCAGGGGGAATATTAATTATGATATATTCTCCAAATTCATCCGTAGCTGCTCCATAGGATGTACCTTCAAGAAAAACGTTCACTCCTGCTAAAGCTCCACCGGTCTTTGAGTCTGTTACTTTACCCGATATCTTGCCTGAGTTTGCGAAGGCAAAGGACAAGGTTATTAATAAAGTATATAAAGCTTTAAAACTCATCAAAATGATATAAAAATAGTCTTTTTCATAAGATTGAAATATTGCCTATCAAAACTTATATTTTTTTGATTGGAACATTCAATATTAATAATATTTTTACTATTTTTGTGAGTTAAAAATTTTATATCAATTTTTGATTGTGTTTACACACAATTTGTTGTTAGAATCTATTCAATCTTTATATAACGATAATATTTAATTCAATACACTAAAATAAGGAGAGAGGTATGAATAAAATTGTTAAAGGTTTTATGTTTCTTAGTATGGGAACATTTCTTTTTTCACAAAATTTATTGACCAATCCAAGTTTCGAAGATTCACTTTCCGCATGGAATATTTATCCAAACGATAAAACAAATCGTTCCATCGAAAGTACTGGTAATAACGTCCATGAAAGTAGTGCAACGGTTACTGCGCGAAGTGGATCAAAAATGCTTAAAACCTGGGGACAGTATGATGGCGGAAACGATAACGAAACCCCTCACTACTATGAAGCCGCTGCTACGCCAGGCGCGTCTTACAATTTTTCAATATATGCATCTACGCATCCTGATGATGCAATCAGGGACGGTGGAAAAGCGTATATTAAAATCAAATTCTTTGATTCTAGCTGGGCAGAGCTCCCTGGAGCTTCCTCTGATACGGTCGATTCCAACGCAGATTCAACCTGGCGTTATTTAAGCGCTCAAGCTGTTGCGCCTGATAATGCGGCTATGGTTCAAGCAGCTATAATCTATTTTCAGAAAGGTTGGTCTGGTGGAAGCGTTTATTGGGATGATGCTTACTTCACGACAAACAGCTTTACGCAAATTGGCGTTGTAACCAGCAAAACTCTTTGGGCTGGATCTGGCGGCGACATTAGAGGTATCGCTGCTGGTACTGACCTTGATGGTGACGGTAAGCAAGAGGTATGGACCACGCATTATAACGTTCCAAATTATAAAAATGGCCTAGGTGGTGATGGTGTCTACGGTTTTGAATACGTTGGGTCAGATACGTTAGTTCAAATCTTTGATGAAACCTCACCGTTCACACCAAATAATGTGCTATCTAATTCTGGTTTTGAAGCTGGAGATTACACCGGTTGGAATATTTATCCGACTGATCTAACAAATAGATCAATAGAAAAAACCGGTAACGATATTTACGGAGGTGTATCAGGGGTAGACACTGCTATGGCAAGAACTGGAACTAGCATGCTTAAGACATGGGGTCAAAATAATGGATCCGATAATACTACCCCTAGTTACTATGAAGGTGATACCAGTCCTGGAATGAGCTATACATTTGGTGGGTATGGAAACACTATGTCTCCTGATTCACTAAAAGACGGTTCACAAGCTTGGCTCCAAATAAAATTCTTTGATGCAAGCTATGGTGAACTTGCTGGCGGAACGTCAGACACCTTAAGCGGCACATCCGAGCCAAACAAATGGCATTTTTTAAGAACCGCTGCTACTGCACCAGCGGGAGCTGCTAAAGTACAGGCAGTTATTGTTCATAGTCAAAAAGGCTACTCTGGAGGAGCAGTGTATTGGGACGATATGAATTTGAGTATGGTTGTTGGTCCAAAATCAAACTATGGAACAGGTGTTCGAAATGTTGCAACAGGTGACCTTGACGGAGATGGAAAAGGTGAAGTTATTTTCTTAAAAGGGCGCTATACTGACGATCCACAGTCCGGACTATGGGTGTATGAGGCTGATGGAACCGATAATGGTTTCTCAGAGCCGTGGCATGTCAATATCAATGCATTTGCAACAGAC
>CENP01142774.1_pt1 | contig 20761 bp, 19 predicted proteins | sample 361281 | NCBI WGS metagenome assembly CENP01 (sample SAMEA2591122, study PRJEB7988) | marine metagenome | biome: marine biome (ENVO:00000447); feature: deep chlorophyll maximum layer (ENVO:xxxxxxxx); material: saline water (ENVO:00002010), including plankton (ENVO:xxxxxxxx) | depth 70 m | reverse complement strand
AAAAATTTCTAAACTTTTAGGTTTCATTATTGATAATGATTATTATTAAAAAAAAAAGTATAGATTTATAACATGTTTTAACGCGACAAATTTTTTTTTTTAATCCTGACTAAATAGGTAGGAATTCTCTCAAAACTGTTATATTACAACACTTAATTATGAAGCTAACTAATAAAGGACGATATGCAGTAATGGCTATGGCTGACTTAGCGTCTAATGCTAATAACGGGCCTATCAGTCTAACAGAAATATCTGCCAGACAGAATATTTCTTTGGCATACTTAGAACAAATTTTTTTATTACTTAAAAGTAAAAAACTAGTTAGAAGCTCAAGAGGAGCTAGTGGTGGATATATTTTAGAAAAGCCAGCATCTGAAATTAAATTATCTAATATAATTCACGCTGTAGATGAAGAAGTAAAAACACTTAATTGTAAAAAAAATTCTAAGAAAGGATGTAATAATAAAGCAACTAAATGCATTACTCATAATTTATGGGATCAACTAGACCAACATATCAATGGATTTTTTGAAAAAGTAAAATTACAGGACTTAACAAAAGGTAACTAGAAATAACAATGAAAAGTGAAGAACTGAAAAATCAAGAATATAAATACGGTTTTACTACTGATATTGAAAATATTAAAGCTCCAAAAGGACTTTCGGAACAAACTATAAAATTTATTTCGAAAATTAAAAAAGAGCCTAAATGGATGCTAGAGTGGAGATTAAAAGCTTTTAATAGACTTAAAGTATTAAAAGAGCCTAATTGGCAGAAACCAAAGTATCCAAAAATTGATTATCAAAATCTATATTATTATTCAGCTCCTAAAAGCATGGCGGATAAGCCTAAAAGTTTAGATGAAGTAGATCCAAAACTAATTGAAACCTACAATAAACTTGGAATACCTTTAAATGAACAAAAAAAATTAAGTGGAGTTGCAGTTGATGCAGTTTTCGACTCGGTGTCAGTAGCGACAACTTTTAAAGGCGAGCTTGACAAAAAAGGGATAATTTTTTGTCCTATATCTGAAGCAATTCAAAAACATCCAGATTTAGTAAAAAAATATCTTGGTTCTGTTATACCAATTAGTGACCACTATTTTGCTACCCTTAATTCTGCAGTTTTTACTGATGGATCTTTTGTTTATATTCCACCAAATACTAGATGCCCCATGGAGCTTTCTACTTATTTTAGGATTAATGCTTCTGAAACAGGTCAATTCGAAAGAACTCTTATAATTGCTGATAAAGGTAGTTATGTAAGTTATTTAGAAGGTTGTACAGCTCCGATGAGAGATGAAAATCAATTACATGCAGCTAATGTAGAATTAGTTGCTTTAGATGATGCAGAAATTAAATATTCTACTGTACAGAACTGGTATCCGGGAGACAAGGATGGTGTTGGAGGAATTTATAATTTCGTAACTAAAAGAGGAGCTTGTAGAGGAAAAAATTCTAAAATTTCATGGACACAAGTTGAAACTGGATCTGCAATTACATGGAAATATCCTAGTTGTATTTTACAAGGAGATAATTCTGTAGGAGAATTTTACTCTATAGCAATTACAAATAACCACCAAAAGGCTGATACTGGAACAAAAATGATTCATTTAGGTAAAAATACTAAGAGTAAGATTATCTCTAAAGGTATTTCTGCAGGTAAAGCTGATAATACATATAGAGGGCTTGTGGATATAGGAGCGAGAGCTCTGAACTCTCGAAATTATACTCAATGCGACTCATTATTAATGGGTAATAAGTGTGGCGCTCACACAGTGCCTTATATTAAAAATAAAAACTCTTCTTCAACCGTAGAGCATGAAGCTACCACTTCAAAAATTAATGAGGATCAATTATTTTATTGCAACCAAAGAGGACTCGATCAAGAGGAAGCCGTAAGTTTAATAGTAAATGGTTTTTGCAAAGAAGTTTTGCAACAATTACCTATGGAATTCGCAGTTGAAGCTCAAAAATTGGTATCTATTAGTTTAGAGGGGAGCGTCGGATAATGCTCCAGCTAGAAAATTTAAAAGCATCAGTCAATGATAAATCTATTTTAAATGGTTTAAATTTAAAAATAAAACCAGGAGAAGTTCATGCAATTATGGGTCCAAACGGATCGGGAAAAAGTACTTTGGCTAATATATTGTCAGGAAAGAATGGTTACGAGATAAGTGGAAGTTTAAAATATGAGGGTAAAGATCTTGAAAATATTCCTGTAGAAGAAAGAGCACAAAAAGGCATATTTCTGGCATTCCAGTACCCTTTAGAAATACCAGGAGTAAACACAACTAATTTTTTAAAAACATCTTTAAATACAATTAGAAAAGCAAAAGGCGAAAAGGAATTAGATACTCTATCTCTCTTGAAACTTATTAAAAAAAAAGCCTCAGAGCTAAATATTGATGAAAAGTTTCTGTCTAGACAATTAAATGTTGGATTCTCAGGTGGCGAAAAAAAAAAAAATGAAATACTTCAAATGAAACTTTTAGAACCTAAATTAGCTATTTTAGATGAAACTGACTCTGGTTTAGATATAGACGCGCTAAGAATTGTTGCAGATGGGGTAAATTCTCATAAAAATAAAAATAATGCTTTTTTAATTATTACTCACTACCAAAGATTACTTGATTACATAAAGCCAGATTTCATTCATGTGTTATCAAAAGGTAAAATTGTTAAAACAGGGTGTGCTGATTTAGGCCAGGAATTAGAAAAAACAGGTTATGAAAATTTAAAATAATGGAGCAAATATTTAATTTTGATTTAGAAAAAATAGATAGTTCCTCTGAAAAAGAGTTATTAGATAGAAAAGAAAAGCTTAAACTATTCTTAGATGCAGGACTTCCAAATAAAAAAGATGAAAATTGGAAATTTACCGACCTCAACTCAATTATTAGTAAAAATTTTAAAAAGATCGTTAACAACAATGACTTTAAATTTGATAAGCAAATTAAATTAATAGACGACTTTGAACACAATCATATTATTCTTGTTAATGGTTCTTTTAAATCAAGTGATATGAAATTTGAGGATAAAGAAAAAGTTAAAATTGAAAGTTTAAATTCCTTTGAAAACTTTAATCATCAATTAAGCAACAACCTTTCTAATTTAAATCAAGCTCTGTCATTAGGTGGATTTAATTTAGAAATAAAAGAAAATTATAAATGTAAAAAACCAATAATAATTTATAATTATTTTACTTCAAATTTAGATAATAAAATTATTAACAACTCAAATAAGATTAAACTTAGTCAAAATTCTGAATTAACTTTAGTAGAATATAATATTGGTGGAAAAAGTAAATTTTTTAAAAATACTTTTGAAAAAGTTGATATTCAGGAAAACTCAGTATTTAAAAACATTATTGTCCAGAAAACAAGAGGTGATGGTTATTTTTACAAAAATATATTTGGGTCACAAGGAAAAAACTCAAGCTATCAAAATTTTTTATTAACCTCTGGATTAAGATTGAATAAAGTTGAAATTGATATGAATTTAAAAAAAGAAAATAGCAATTGTTTTATTTTATCTGGATTGTGTTTAGGCAAGGGAGAACATCAAGAAATTAAAACTAGAATTAATCATCTAGCGCCAAATTGTAAAAGTTATCAAAAAATTAAAAACGTCTTAGTAAACGATGGAGTCGGAGTTTATCAAGGCAAAATATTTGTCAAAGATAACGCTCAAAAAACAGATGCCTATCAATTAAGTAAGGCTCTCATTTTAGATGATCTGGCAGAATTTAATGCTAAACCTGAATTAGAAATATATGCGGACGATGTAAAATGCTCACATGGATCTACCTCTGGCAGCATTGATAAAGATGCTATTCATTATTTAATGACAAGAGGTATTGAGCGGTCAAAAGCAAAAAAACTTTTAATAAATGGTTTTCTCAATGAGGTTTTTGAACATGTGTCTGAAAAAGATATAAAAACTTTTCTTATTAAAAGTGTAGAGGAACAAATTGATGGAATTTAATAATATTAAATTAAAATTCCCAATATTTAAACAAAAGATTAAAGGAAAACCTTTAATTTACTTGGACAGCGCTAATTCTGCGCAAAAACCACAAACGGTTATAGATGAGATATCTAGATTTTATGAAACTGAATTTTCCAATGTTGGAAGAAGCGTTCATACACTAGCCGTTAAAGCTACTAATAAATTTGAGGAAACAAGAGACATTGTGCAATCTTATATCAATGCTAAGCACAGGGAGGAGATAATTTTTACGAAAGGTGCAACTGAGGCAATCAATTTAGTAGCAACATCTTTTGGTGAAAAATATATTCAAAAAGGAGATGAAATTCTACTTACTGAGCTCGAACACCATTCTAATTATGTACCATGGCATTATTTAAGAAAAAAGAGAGGGGTTATAATTAAATTTGCTTCTATTGATGAAAATGGAGAAATAAATGTTGATGAGTTTAAAAAACAAATTACTGATAAAACTAAGATGATAGCTTTTACTCATATTTCTAACGTTACAGGAACAATCATGCCTGTAAAAAAAATTATAGATTTAGCAAAATCAAAAAATATTCCTGTTTTAATTGATGGCACCCAAGGTGCTCAACATATAGGTTTAGATGTGCAGGATTTAGATTGTGATTTTTATGCCATTTCTTGCCATAAGATGTATGGCCCAAATGGACTGGGTATTCTTTACGCAAAAAAAAAATGGGCCGAAGAATTACCTCCATATCAAGGTGGCGGTGGAATGATTAGCGAGGTTAATAAAGATAGTATCACTTACGCAGATTCTCCAACAAAATTTGAGGCTGGAACAATGCAAACTGCTGAAGTTGTAGCTTTTGCAAAATCAATAGAATTTATTCAAGATTTAGGCATAAAAAATATTGAAAATCATGAAAATAAAGTTCTTGAGTATGGTCTAGAACAACTAAAAAAAAATAATTCTGTAAATATTATTGGTAATCCAAAAAAAAGAGCTTCTATTATGTCGTTTACAATTAAAGGCATTCACCCGCATGATATTGCAACAATTTTAGATGATGATGGTGTAGCCATAAGAGCTGGACACCACTGCTGTCAAATTTTACACAACAAACTAGGTATTCCGGCATCTGCTAGAGCTTCAATTGGAGTTTATAATAATAAGGAAGATATTGATGCATTATGTGACTCAATTAATAAATGCAAGAAAGTATTTCAGATTTAGATGGAACTTAAAGAGTTATATCAAGAAATAATTTTAGATCACGCTAAACATCCCAGAAACCAAGGAAAATGTGAAGGATATAATCATGATGCTAAAGCACACAATCCTTTATGTGGTGATAAAGTCCATATCTATTTGAAACTAGATGAAGATAAAAATATTTCAGGCTTAAGTTTTGAAGGTGAGGGGTGTGCGATATCTTTAGCTTCTGCTTCAATTCTTACAGATATATTAAAAGGTAGAGACATAAAATTTTCAAAGAAAGTTACAGATGAATTTTTAAATATGCTAAAAAACAAAACTAAAATTACTGTAAATAGTTTGTCAGATGATCAAATAACAACTATTTCTTCTTTGTCTGGGGTCAAAGAATTTCCAATGAGAATAAAATGTGCGACGATGGCCTGGCATACTCTTTTATCTGCGTTAGAAAAAAAGGATTAACTATGGGTAGCTTAAAAGATAAAATAATTTTAGAGATCAAGAAGATTTATGACCCAGAAATACCTGTAAATATATATGAGCTAGGATTGATTTATAAAATAGACGTAAAAAATGATAAAAAAGTGATTATTGAGATGACTTTAACAACTCCTAACTGTCCTGTAGCAGATAGTTTGCCTAAAATGGTTAAAGATAATATACTGAAGTTAGCTGAGGTTAATGACGTTGAAGTTAAATTAGTTTGGGATCCACCCTGGACTAAAGAAAAAATGTCAGAAGCTGCAAGACTGGAGTTAAATTTATGAATGAAAAAATCATAACACTTAGTGACGACGCTGTTATCAGAATTAAAGAGATTATGTCTAAAGCGAATAATTCAAAAATAGGAGTTAGAGTTGGAGTTAAATCAGGAGGTTGTGCAGGTATGTCATATGTTATGGAATATGCTGAGGATATCAAACCAAATGAAGAAATCGTAGAACAAAAGGGTGTAAAAGTCTTGATTGATCCAAAAGCTATAATTTATTTATTGGGAACAGAAATGGATTATAAAAAAGAAAAATTTTCATCTCAATTCATTTTTAAAAACCCAAATGAAACAGAACGTTGTGGGTGCGGAGAGTCTTTTAAAGTTTAATTATTAATTAAATTCTATTTTTACCTCACTATGAAAATTGAAAAACTTTATTTGGTTGAATTATTACGCTTCCTATCAAGTATTTCAGTACTGATTTATCATTATCAAGTTTATTTTTTTCAATATAATAAATTCAATTCTATCGAAATATTAAATAATTTAAAAGACTTACCTTTTAATTTTTTTTTAATATTATTTTATAAATATGGAGATTATGGTGTTCAGATGTTTTGGTGTATCTCTGGATTTATAATATCTTATGTATATTTGGATAAAATAAAATCAGTAAGCGCAAAAAATTTTTTTATAAATAGATTTTCAAGATTATATCCTCTTCATTTATTAACTTTAGTTTTTGTATTAATTGTGCAACAGGCAAGTAACTACTTCACTGGTGATTATCAACTTTTTTATTTAAATGATTTATATCATTTTATTTTACACTTCTTTTTTATTTCAGGATGGGGATTTGAAAAAGGGATGAGCTTTAACGAACCAATATGGAGCGTTTCACTAGAGCTGATAGCATATTTTTTATTTTTTATAATTGTTTCGAATTTAAAAAGATTAAATATAATCACTACATTAACAATTTATATAATTTTTTTTTTAATCAATAAAAACTTTTATGGATCATCAGATAATCATGCAGACCTAATTAGTTGTTTGCAATTATTTATTTCTGGAATGATAATTTTTCAACTTTTTAAAAAGATGAAAAAAATTCATATAATTGTTTTTTCTTTGATATTATTGGTTTTATCAATTGTAGGAAATTTTAAAATATTTATGTTTTGCCCTGCTGTTTTATTAATTTTTTTAATTTCAGAGGATTATTTTAAAAACATGATTAATAAAAAGTTTTTCTCTTTTTTAGGAAATTTAACTTATTCTTTATATTTAATACATTCACCAGTTGCCATGATAATAATGATTTTTTTTAAATCTAATACCAATATTTATTTTAGTTATGAATTTTTCTTATTCTATTTTACATTTTTGATATTAAATGGAGCATTAATTTATTATTATGTTGAGAAAAAATTACAAAATTCTCTGAGAAAGTATCTCAAATAATAACCTTAAGAGCTATAATACATTTCAAATTCAATAGGATGAGGAGTATGTTCGAACTTGTAAATTTCTTGAAATTTTAAGTCGATATAAGCATCAATTTGATCATCTGTGAAAACTCCACCTTGTGTTAAAAATTTTCTGTCTTTATCTAAGTTTTGCATAGCCTCTCTTAGTGAACCACAAACAGTTGGTAATTTTTTTACTTCGTCCTCAGACAATGTATATAAATCTTTATCAAAAGATTTACCTGGATCTATTTTGTTTTTAATTCCATCTATTCCTGCCATTAACATTGAAGCAAAAGTTAGATATGGATTACCTGCTGCGTCCGGAAATCTTATTTCCATCCTAGCAGCTTTTGGATTCATAATAATTGGTATTCTACATGAAGCAGATCTGTTTCTCGCAGAATATGCTAAAATAACTGGTGCTTCAAAACCAGGTATTAACCTCTTATAGCTATTGGTTGTCGCGTTAGCGAAAGCATTAATAGCTTTAGCGTGCTTTAAAATTCCTCCAATATAGTATAATGCCGTTTTAGACAGCCCCGCGTATTCATTACCCATAAACACTGGAGTATTCCCTTTCCATATTGATTGGTGGCAGTGCATACCTGATCCATTATCTCCTTTAACTGGCTTCGGCATAAATGTAGCTGTTTTTCCAAAAGAATGAGTAACCATTTGTACTGCATATTTATAAAGCTGAAGGTTATCAGCTTGATCTGTTAATGTTCCAAAATACATTCCAAGTTCATGTTGACTTGGTGCAACTTCGTGATGGTGTTTTTCAACTTTTACACCCATGTCTTTTAAAGCTTTTAGATATTCTCCCCTCATGTCTTGTGCGCTATCTACTGGAGGGACTGGAAAATAACCTCCTTTAATGCCAGGTCTGTGACCCATATTCCCATTTTCATATTTTTTACCTGTATTATAGGGACCCTCAGAACTATCAATTGTAAAACTTGTTTCGTTCATATCATTTTTGAATCTAACGTCATCAAAAACAAAAAATTCTGGTTCAGGACCAAAGAAAGCTTTGTCGCCAATACCTGATTTTTTTAGATAAGCTTCAGCTTTTTTAGCTGTGCCTCTTGGATCTCTTTCATAAGGATCTTTTTTAACTGCATCAAGAATATCACAAAAAATATTTAGCGTTGTATGGGAATTGAACGGATCAATGATCGGTCTTTCTAAGTCAGGCTTTAAAATCATATCTGACTCGTTTATAGCTTTCCAACCAGCTATTGATGAACCATCAAAAAAAACTCCTTTGTCGAGCAGTTCTTCATCAACTACAGTTGAATCCATTGTTAAATGTTGAAGTTTACCCTTTGGATCTGTAAATCGTAAATCAACAAACTCAACTTGTTTGTCTTTCATTAATTTTAATATGTTCTTTGAACTCATGTATTTTAACTGCTCCTTAGATAGTTATTAAAAATTGTTTTGAACATATATAAGTATTGATTTCAATACATAATAATTAGTATATAACAGCTATGCATTTTATTCATAATACAATCAGCGCTTGAAATGAGAGAAGCAAAATCAATAGATATATTACTTTTAATATTACTTGGATTAATCTGGGGTTCTTCCTTTTTTAATATTAAAATTGCCACTTATTCTTACGAACCTTTTACTTTAGCTCTAATAAGAGTAATATTTGCCTCAATACCTCTATTTTTACTTTGTAAATATCATAAGATTAAGATCGAAGCATTTTCTGAAAATTGGCGGCCATACGCTTTAATAGGATTATGTAATATTGCAATCCCTTTTACTTTAATAGCGATTGGTACAAGTAAAATTAATAGTTACCTTGCAGCAATATTAATGAGCACAACACCTATGAGCGGATCTGTTTTAGCTCATTTTTTTACTAAGAATGAAAAAATTACTTTTTTTAAATCTTTAGGAATTGTAGTTGGCTTCACTGGAGTAGTATTTCTTTTTCTGGACAAGTTAATCATTAATGAAAATAATTATATTTATGCTTTAATAACTATTTTAGGTTCAACATTTTATTCAATTGGAGGAATACTAACTTTAAAGTTGAAAAAAAAAGGAAATGAAAATGTGACTACCTCAACGACATTATGGTCGGTTTTACTGTTATTGCCTATGTCAATTTTTTTGGAAAAACCCTGGACTTTTAGTCCTACACTAGCCTCCACAGTATCTTTATTATACCTTGGCGTGGTAGCGACAGGTTTAGCTTGGTTAATTAGGTTTAGAATTTTGACAGTTAACGGGTTGGTTTTTCAGACTCAAGTAGCATATTTAATCCCTATATTTGGTGTGATGTTTGGGTATTTTTTAATGGATGAGTTAATCACATGGCGAGTTTTAGTATCTTTAGTTATAATAATTTTAGGTATTTATATTGTAAAAAAAAATAATAAAGGTAACAACAAATAACATGCAAACAGACTCTATTGAACTAGGATTTTTATCAATTTTTGCATTAATAACTTTTTTTATTTTTTTAATTATTAATAATTATTCTAGCAAAATAAGCAACGGTATTTTTCTAGATGATGATTTTAATAAACCGCAATCTTTTCATAACGAAGCTATTACTCGAAGTGGGGGGATAGCTAGTTTTATTTGTTTAATCTTTTTTTTTGGAATTTACTATCTTCTATATTCAGAGCTTTTAATTGAATATTTTCTTGTTTGTTCAAGTTTATTCGTTATCGGTTATTTCGATGATATTAAAATAAGGATCAGCCCAAATAAAAGACTTTTTTTAATGGTAATTACTTTATTTATACTTATAAATTTTATCCCTATCAGAATTAATAATATTGACTTTATATTTTTAAGTTATTTGATGGAAAGTAAAATATTTTCAGTAATCTTTGTATTAATATGTTTCCTTTTTGTAATAAACGGTGCAAATTTTATCGATGGATTTAATGGATTGTTAACCATTAATCTCATAATTATAAATTCAATTTTGCTTTACATAAACTTAAATAATGATCACTTAAAAATTTCATATTTTATTACTTCTCAGTTAATAATCCTTGTCACTTTTTTACTGTTTAATTTTCCAAAAGCAAAAATGTTTTTAGGCGATAGTGGATCATATTTGTTTGGTTCATTAATTTCATTAAATTCAATAATTACCAACAATTTGAACCCTCAAATATCTTCATTTTTTTTCTGTATATTATTATTTTATTTATTTTTTGAAGTTTTTTTTTCTTTTGTTAGAAAAACCTATCAAAATAAATCTCCAGTCTTGCCTGACAGAGAGCATTTGCACATGTTATCTTTCATATCAATTTCAAAGTTTTATGGATCTGAAAAAGGCAATTATGTAAACTCAATTGTAATAAATCTTGTTTATGGATTTTTCATACTACCAAGTATATTTTTTGCTGATAATAGTTTAATTTGCAAGATATGGTTTTTTTCTTTGATTTTAATTTATTTCTTGATTTATCAACGACTTTATCGTTTAACAAAAAACTAAATTGATATATAAAACATCGATTACTAATTCGGGCAAGTGGCGGAATTGGTATACGCGCTGGTCTTAGAACAGTGCCGCAAGGCTTAAGAGTTCGAGTCTCTTCTTGCCCACCAGAAATAAAATATGAAAGTAGAAGTACAGTCAAAAAAGGGTCTTAGAACAATTTTATCTGTTTTTGTAGATAAGAATGTAATTCAAAAAAAGATGGATGAAAGACTTAATGAGTTACAGAAAGAAGTTTCTCTTAAAGGCTTTAGACCAGGTAAAGTTCCGCCCTCAGTCATCAAAGGCCAGTTTGGCAAATCAATTTATGGAGAGGTAATAGATAAAATTTTAAGGGAAACTTCAATCAAGGCCATTGAAGAAAAAAAAATTAAGATAGCTGGCCAACCTAAGATTGATCTAAAAGCATTTGGTGAAGGAAAAGATTTAAATTATGAATTACAAGTCGACTCATTGCCTGATATTAAACTTAAATCTATAGAAAATTATAAAGCCGTAGAATATAAGATCAAAATAGAAGATAACGTAATTACAGATAAATTAAAAGAATTATCAAGTCATAATAAACAATTCAAAGATAAAAAAGAAAATGAAAAAGCCAAAATAGGTGATCAAGTAGTTTTTGATTACTCTGCCAAAGTCGATGGAAATAAATTTGAAGGCAGTGAAGGCAAAGGTGTTCAAATAGAATTAGGAAAAGATTTATTCTTAAAAGGTTTCGATGAACAATTAGTTGGTGTAAAAAAAAATGATCTTAAAAAGTTAGACGCAACATTACCACCAAATCACCCAAAAAAAGAATTAGCAAATAAAAAAACTTTATTTGAATGTAAAATATTAAGTGTAAAAGAAGCAAAACAAAATAAAATTGATGACAACTTTGCAAAAATTATGGGGGCGAAAGATTTAACTGATTTAAAAAAACTAATTGAAAATCAGGTTTCTGCCCAATATTCTCAAGCTCTCAACTCAATCACAAAAAAAATGATTTTAGACCAAATAGAAAAAAATCATGATTTAACTCTCCCTCAAAATCTAATAGATCAAGAAATTTTAACAATGACTAAGAATTTGAAAGAGGATGAAAAATTAAAATATAAAACTAATAATGAAAAAGTTGCAAAGTCTAGAATTAAATTAGGATTATTACTTAACGAATATGGGGAAAAAAATAAATTAAAAGTCTCTGATGATGAGGTAAAAGCTGAAATTCAAAAGCAAATAAAAGGTATGCCTGGTCAAGAAAAAATGGTTCATGATTACTACCAAAAAAATCCTAATGCATATCAAAGTTTAAAAGGATCAATTTATGAAGAAAAAATTATTTCTCTAATTAAATCTAAAATAAAACTTGAAAATAAAAATATTAACACTAAAGAAGCTGAAAAAATTATATCTGAATTTAATAAACCAAATCTTGATCAAGTTCGCACAAAAAAAACTAAATCTTCGGAAAATAATAAATCTAAGTCAAAAAAAATTAGTAAAAAGTAACCAATAGTTGTATAAATCGTCCTATGAGTCGGAATTTTGAAGAACAGATGAACAATCTAATTCCTATGGTTGTAGAGCAAACAAGCAAAGGAGAGAGAGCTTACGATATATATTCAAGGCTTTTAAAAGAAAGAATAGTTTTTCTAGTCGGCCCTGTCAACGATTCAGTGGCTTCATTAGTAACAGCTCAACTTTTGTTTTTGGAGTCTGAAAATCCAAAAAAAGAAATTAATTTTTATATTAACAGTCCAGGGGGTTTAGTTACTGCTGGTCTAGGAATATATGATACTATGCAATATATAAATTCACCCGTTTCTACTTTGTGTATTGGTCAAGCTTCTTCAATGGGATCTTTTTTATTAGCTGCGGGAGAAAAAGGTAAAAGATACTCACTTCCAAATTCTAGAATTATGGTACATCAACCATCAGCTGGATTTCAAGGTCAAGCAACAGATATCCAAATTCACGCTAAAGAGATCCTTTCTTTAAAAGAAAGACTAAATAAGATTTATTCTAAACACACAGGTAAATCTGTAGAGGAAATTGCTCAAGCATTAGAGAGAGATAATTTCATGACCGCTGATGATGCTAAAAAATTTGGTTTAATCGACACTGTTGTGGAAAAGAGGAAATAAATCACTATATATAGAATTATATTCAACTTCGGCTTGATAAGATTATTTTAGACATTTAATATATCTGTATTGATTCGATATGACTGAAAAAAATAACAAAAATATTCTGTACTGTTCATTTTGTGGCAAAAGCCAACATGAAGTAAGAAAATTAATTGCTGGTCCAACTGTATTTATATGCGATGAATGTGTCGAGCTTTGTATGGATATCATTAAAGAGGAAAATAAGAGCTCCTTAGTAAAGCATCAAGACGGGGTTCCTTCACCTAAAGAAATTTGTAATGTTTTGGATGATTATGTTATAGGACAAAAGCTTGCCAAAGAAATATTATCTGTTGCAGTTCACAATCACTATAAAAGATTAAGTCATGAAACTAAAACAAATAAAGATATTGAATTATCAAAATCAAATATACTTTTAGTGGGGCCTACTGGATGCGGTAAGACTTTATTAGCCCAAACTCTTGCTAGAATTCTTGATGTTCCTTTCACAATGGCTGACGCAACAACCTTAACAGAAGCTGGATATGTAGGAGAAGATGTAGAAAATATTATTTTAAAATTATTACAAGCTGCTGACTATAATGTTGAAAAAGCCCAAAGAGGAATAGTATATATTGATGAAGTAGACAAAATAAGTAGAAAAGCAGAAAATCCCTCTATTACAAGAGATGTTTCAGGAGAAGGCGTTCAGCAAGCTTTATTAAAAATTATGGAAGGCACAGTGGCTAGCGTACCTCCACAAGGTGGAAGAAAACATCCACAACAAGAATTTTTACAAGTTGATACAACTAATATATTATTTATTTGCGGAGGAGCATTTGCTGGTCTTGATAAATTAATTGATAGAAGAGGAAAAGGAAGTTCAATTGGATTTGGTGCCAAAGTTAAAAGTTATAAAGAACAATCACTATCAGAAATCATGAAACAACTTGAACCTGAAGATTTAATCAAATATGGATTAATTCCTGAGTTTATAGGAAGAATGCCAATCATAGCAACTCTTGATGACTTAGATGAAAAATCTTTAATCAAAATTTTGAAAGAACCAAAAAATTCTTTAATCAAACAATATCAAAGACTATTTGAGTTTGAGAATGTAGAGTTACATTTCAATGAGGATGCAATATCAGAAATAGCTAGAAAAGCTATCTCCAAAAAAACTGGAGCTAGAGGTTTGAGATCAATTTTGGAAAATATTCTATTGAAAACAATGTTTGAGTTACCTGATATGGAAGATGTGCTAAAGGTAACTGTAGATAAGTCGTCCGTTAAAGGAACATCTGAACCTATCGTCACATATGGCAAAAAACAATCAACATCAGTAGCCTAATTTTTGATTTGTTTCTTGAAATCTGTATATTAATTATCATATAAACAATTATGAGAGCAACTTACACCAAACCTTTATTGCCTTTAAGAGATATTGTGATTTTTCCTTCTATGGTAATTCCGTTATTTGTAGGAAGAGAAAAGTCTATTAAAGCGCTTCAGGAGGTAATGAAATCTGATAAGTCAATAGTATTAGTTACACAAAAGAATTCAGAGGTAGACGATCCTAGTTCAAAAGATTTGTACGGATATGGGTGTTTAAGTAAAGTTTTACAACTTCTTAAGCTTCCAGATGGCACTGTCAAAGTTTTAGTTGAAGGAGAAAAAAGAGTTAAAATTTTAAAATACGATAATGAGAGTGAAAAATATTTAAAGTGTGACGTAGAAATAGCTGAAGATGTGAACGTAACTAAAGATTTAGAGCCCTTTGCTACAGGCTTGGTTAAAAAGTATGAAAAACTTCTTATTTTAAATAAAAAAGACTTAGCTGATAGTATAAGCAATTTAAAAAACTTAAAAAACGTTTCTGAAATAGCTAATAATTTGTCTTCTAATTTATCAATTCAAATTTTTGAAAAACAAGAATTACTGGAAATGGTAGATTTAAAGAAGAGACTGGAAAAACTACATACTTTTATTGAAAAAGAAACAAGTGTCATATCCGTAGAGAAAAAGATAAGGGGTAGAGTAAAAAATCAAATGGAGAAAACACAAAGGGAGTATTACTTAAATGAACAACTAAAAGCTATCCAAAAAGAGCTTGGAGAAATAGATGAGGGTAAAGATGAATTAACTAACATTTCTAAAGCAATATCTAATGCAAAGATGCCAAAATTAGCAAAAGAAAAATGTCTTTCGGAGCTAAAAAAATTAAAATCCATGAGCCCTATGTCTGCCGAAGCTACAGTTGTTAGAAATTACTTAGATTGGATGACCGAGCTACCCTGGTCAAATAAATCAAAAATTAATACAGACTTAAAAAATGCTCAAAAAATTTTAGATGAAGACCACTATGGGTTGGAAAAAGTTAAGGAGAGAATTATTGAATTTCTTGCAGTTCAAAAAAGAATTCAAAAAATGAAAGGACCGATTTTGTGTCTAGTGGGCCCACCAGGAGTAGGTAAAACTTCTTTAGGTAAATCGATAGCTAAAGCAACAAACAGAAAATTTATTAGAATTTCTTTAGGGGGAATCAGAGATGAAGCAGAGATTAGAGGCCATAGAAGAACTTACATAGGATCTTTACCTGGGAAAATTATTCAAATGATGAAAAAAGCTGGCACGAGAAATCCTCTTTTTTTATTGGATGAAATTGACAAAGTAGGAAACGATTATAGAGGAGACCCATCTTCAGCTTTATTAGAGGCATTAGATCCAGAACAAAACAAAGAATTTAATGATCATTATTTAGAAGTGGATTATGATCTATCCGATGTAATGTTTGTTACTACAGCGAATACATTAAATATTTTACCTCCTTTATTAGATAGAATGGAAGTTATTAGACTGTCTGGCTACACAGAAGATGAAAAAGTTAATATTGCTCAAAAATATCTTATACCAAAACAAAGTGAAAATAATGGTTTAAAAAAAGATGAATGGAAGATCAATGAAGATGTAAATAGAAAAATTATTAGGAACTACACAAGAGAAGCAGGAGTGAGAAATCTAGAAAGAGAGATTTCAAAAATTGCTAGAAAATTGGTCAAAAAAATTGATAACAGTGAAAAAATAAATAATCCTTTAAAAGAAGAGGATATGAAAGATCTTTTAGGAGTTCAAAAATATAAATATGGAGAAATTGAAGAGGAGAATAGAATAGGAGTTGTTACTGGATTAGCCTGGACCGAGGTAGGTGGAGAAATTTTAAAAATCGAGTCAGCTGTAATGCCAGGAAAAGGGAAAATGCAAATAACTGGAAAACTTGGTGATGTAATGCAAGAGTCGGTAAAAGCAGCTAAATCTTATATAAGATCAAAAAGTTTAGACTTTGGAATTATACCACCTATTTTTGATAAAAAAGATTTTCATATACACGTCCCAGAAGGAGCAACTCCAAAAGATGGACCTTCGGCTGGAATAGGTATGGTTACATCAATTGTTTCAGCAATTACTGAAATACCAGTAGATAAAAATGTTGCTATGACAGGTGAAATTACTTTAAGAGGAATTGTGTTGCCTATAGGTGGGCTTAAAGAGAAATTATTAGCAGCTCATAGGGCAGGAATAAAAAAAGTATTAATTCCACTAGAAAATAAAAAGGATTTAATTGAAGTACCAGAAACAATTTTGAAAAATATGAAAATTATAACCGTAAAAAATGTTGATGAAGTTTTGAAAATTGCTCTAACTAAGCCTTTAAAAAGAGCGGAATGGGTCGAAGTAGATCAAATCTCTGAAAAAAATAAATCCAAGGAAGAGCTAAGTACTCACTAATTAATCTAACCACTCTTTATACTTATCAAGATTTTGAATAATATATTTAGGCAATAATTCATTAGATATTCTAGTTAAACCCGACTTTGCTGTATATTTTTTGTCTCTCATATCAGCTTTGTGATCGTACATAATTTTTTTTTGTTTAATAAGATTTTCTATATCATCTACCCTTATACCGCTTTCTTGATATTCAACATGATGTAAAAAATTGGATAATTTGTAATGCAGTTCTTTGGGATTTTTTATACAAGTAAAGTGCCATCCACCATCAGGTATTAAATCAATAGTAGTATATTTTGTACTAGAGAAGAAAGTGTCCAACCTCCAGAAAGGATAAGATTTACCTTTAATATTTCTTAACCACTGGCAACTTATTAAATCTTTTTTTTTGCAAGCTCTACTTCCTAGCCAAGGGAAGTTTTCTTGCATTAGATTAAATTTATAATAAAACATTTTTTGAATGAACATTGTTATTTTATTTTTATATTTAAAATTTTCAAGATTAGGAATTTCATCAACATCACTAACTAAAACTAAATCATTTTCATCTATATTCTTAATCCCGTTAATTAATTCATTTCTTTGATAATTTTCTCTATCAAGTGAATTATCTAACATTTTTGAATTTTTTAAATCTATATCGTCACTTTCATTTATTTCTTTTATATTAGGAGAGGGTTTGTCAACTACAATGTATTCAATTTTGTCCTTAAACTTTGAAAAATTTTTTATATCAAAATTAAGTTTTTTTTTATTTCCACTATGAAGAAAAGTTGATTCAGTTATAATAAATTTCTTGACGTACTTATCGAGTAAATTCAGCCTTAAATCTAAAATCATGTCTTCATCAAAATACATAAAGCAGTCATAGATATTCATGATAATTGAGTTATAGTAAAAATTAATATATGTAAATATTTTATGAGAAAAAAAATCATTATTACCGGCGGGCTTGGATACATAGGGACAGAATTATGTAAAATTTATTCTGGTGTTAGTTGGCATCATAAAATTATTGTCATAGATAATAGATTTATATCTGAAAGAGTAAATCAAATTCGAAATTGGAATATGGAATTTATACATGGAGATATTCTTGATAAAGATCTAATAAATAAAATTTTTAAAGATGCTGATGTGGTACATCATCTAGCAGGTGTCACTGAAGTACCACGGACTCAAAGTGAGTCAAACAATGATAAAGATAATAAAATAAAATTAGTGGGAGAAACAGGAACAAAAAACATATTGGAGTCGATTAAAAGTAGTTGTAAAATTATTTTTCCTTCAACACATGTTGTATTTGAAGGTATTGAAAAAGTAAAAAACGATATTAAAGAGGATGAGGAAACCAAGCCAGTTCTGTCTTACTCATCTTCTAAATCAGCAAATGAAAAACAATTAAAAAGCTCTGGAAAAAATTATATTATTTTAAGACTTGGCTCAGTTTATGGATATTCAACTGATACAACTCGAATAGACATAATGCCTAATTTATTTTCTAAGATAGCTTCTCAAAATGGAACATTAAAACTTTTTTCAGGCGGAAGACAGGTGAAAAGTTTAGTGCCATTAATTGATGTAGCTAGATGTTTTAAATTTATGGAGGAGAGAGAAGATTTAAAATCAGAAACATTTAATCTAACCAAAGAAACCCTTACTGTAAAAAAAGTAGCAGAAATTTGTAAAAAATATAATCCTAATGTGATCCTCAAAGAAACAAACGATGAAGTTCCTAATTTAGGTTTTTCATTATCAAATGAAAAGATTTTAAAAAATGGTTTTAAATTTTTATACAATCTTGATGAGAGTATTAAAGAAATGATTAAAAAGTGGTCTAACCAAAATTTAAAAAAGGAATTGGAATATGTTAGAGATGGAGAAAATCTATTTGAAGACAAAAGAGGTAAAATTAGTAATCACGAATTAACTGAACCTATTAATTTAATAGGTTTAATAGATTCTAAAAGAGGAACAATAAGAGCAAACCATTATCATCCTCAACAAGAACAGAAATGCTTATTTACAAAAGGTCAAATTATAGAAATTTTTCAAGATATAATAAATCCTGGCTCTCCAAAAATTACACAAGTTGTTAATGAAGGACAGCTATCAATAATCAAACCGAATGTAGCACATACAATGGTTTTTACTAAAGATACTACTTTTTTAAATTTGGTTAGAGGAGAAAGAGACCATGAGAATTATGGAATAACTCATACAATAAAACATGAGTTTGTAGATGAGAAAGAAAAAAATCTTTTACTTAAGTATTACAAATTTGATTGCAGGTCCTGTGGAAATAAGGATTTAAAAAGAGTAGTTTCTTTAGGTTATCAACCATTAGCAAATAACTTAATTAAAAACGCTAATGAAAAATGTGAGCTATATCCTTTAGAGGTAAACTATTGTGATAAATGTTATAATTGTCAGCTCTCTGTAGCAGTCGACCCGAAAAAAATGTTTTCTAATTATCTTTATACTTCATCTACATCTAAATCATTTAGAAATCATTTTATTCAAGCAGCTAAAAATTATATTAAGGATCTAAAATTAAACAAAAAAAATTCATTTATAATTGATATTGGCAGTAACGATGGAGTAGCACTCAAACCTTTTAAAGACTTGGGTTTTAAAAATATTCTTGGTATTGAGCCAGCTAAAAATTTAGCAAAGATTGCCAACAAGAATAAAATTAAAACTTTCAATGGTTTTTTAGATAAAAAGAATCTTAAAAAGATTAAAAAAAATGCTGACTTAATATTAGCATCTAATGTATTCGCCCACTCAGATAAATTAAAAGAAATGGCCGAATGTATGTTAAAATTATTGAGTAAAAAAGGGGTTATAATTATTGAAGTACAATACTTAATGAACACTTTAAAAGATTTAACTTTCGATAATATTTACCATGAACATTATAATTATTGGTCGTTAACATCTTTAATAAACTTTTTTAATCAATTCGATGCAAAAATTTATAAATCTGAACGCATAAATACACACGGCGGGTCGATTAGAATTTACGTAATAAAAGATAAAAAGGCCAAGGTTGAAAATAGTGTAAAAAAAATGCTCAAGGAGGAAGAAAAATTTGGCATTAAAAAATTTAAAACATATCAAGATTTTGGAAATAAAGTTTATAAGATAAGAGAAAATGTTAGAAAAAATTTTAAAAAAATTAAAAATGAAAACAATTTAGTAATAGGTTATGGCGCTCCAGCAAAAGCAACTACTGCTTTAAACTTTTTTGGAATATCAAGTGAAATTGATTTTATAGTTGAAGACAATAAATTAAAACATAACAAGTTTATTCCAGGAGTAAATATTCCGATTAAAGATAAATCATACATAAAAGATAAAAATAATATTGTAGTAGTTTTAGCTTGGAATTTTTTCAAAGATATTAAAAATAATAATGCGAGTCTTTCAGAAAATTTTATAAATATTAAAGATTTAGAGACTAATAATTAGTTATTAAGCTTTTCCAAATTTCAAAAATATTTCTTATATTTTCAAAGAAATAACTAAGATAAAATTCTGTGCTGGGAAGAAATGTTATTACAAAACTCTGGGCAAAATATAAAGCCCGAGAAATAAATATTACAGATACTAAAAATACGAGTAGTGAACTATAAAAACCAAATGAAACTTTATCTTTAACATTTGATTTTTTTAATTTTTTTGGTTGAGGGTCATTTAGTTTAATGCCATGCTTTTTAGCAAGGTATTCTGGGGAATATAAATTTATTTCTCTTGGTTTTTTAACAACTTTTCTTTTTGGTGTTATTGATTTTTTCTGAATTATAGGTTTTCTTGGGCTAGTAGATTTTTTTCTCGTTAGCTTTAAATCAGGCGTTAAGACAGTTTCCTTTTTTTTAGCAACTTCAACAGGAAATTGTTTCCATTTATTTCCACAGGCGCTACATTGTACTAATCTACCAGCTTTAGTGATAGCGTTATCTGGTACCACAAATTTTTTGTCACAAGAATTACAGCTTAGAATCATAATAATTCA
>CENP01238549.1_pt1 | contig 20764 bp, 19 predicted proteins | sample 361281 | NCBI WGS metagenome assembly CENP01 (sample SAMEA2591122, study PRJEB7988) | marine metagenome | biome: marine biome (ENVO:00000447); feature: deep chlorophyll maximum layer (ENVO:xxxxxxxx); material: saline water (ENVO:00002010), including plankton (ENVO:xxxxxxxx) | depth 70 m | reverse complement strand
CCTGATATTCAATTACATTTTGCACCCGGAATGATAGTTGATCACGGTAGAGAGCAATTATGGGGCACTGGAATAAGCTGCCATTCATGTTTGTTGCGTCCTAAATCAAGAGGTGAGGTTAGATTAAACTCAGCTGATCCCAAAGAGGATCCAATAATAGATCCAAATTTTTTATCTCACCCAGATGATGTAAGAGATATGGTTGCTGGTTATAAAAAGATGATGAAAATTATGAATAAAGAACCAATCTCTAAATATACAAGTAAGCATGTTATGAGACCAATTGACTTAGATGATGATGAAGATATCGAAAAAGCCATAAGAGAATCAGCAGATACAGTTTATCATCCTGTTGGAACATGCAAGATGGGTAGTGATGATATGGCTGTAGTTGATAGCAGCCTCAAAGTTCATAAAGTTAAAGGTTTAAGAGTTGTGGATGCATCAATAATGCCTACATTAGTTGGTGGCAATACTAATGCGCCAACTATTATGATAGGAGAAAAAGCATCAGATATTATCATTAAAGATTGGTCATAGATGCGATTAAGACTAATTCCACTGCTTATATTTTCACTTACAAGTATGTCCATGACTGTTATTGATGTCAGATCAGAAGCCGAATGGAATACAGGGCATCTTGAAGGAGCTCTTCATATTGAATGGCAAGATATTCTTCAAATTTCACCAGATATCCCCAAGGATGAGCAAATATATCTTTACTGCAGAAGCGGCAACAGATCTGAAAAGGCAACTAAGATTCTATTAGAAGCAGGTTATATCAATGCTAAAAATGCTGGGAGTATCGTTGAAGCGAGTAAGCTTTTAGATATAGATATTATAGATTAATTATATACATTATATTGTTCACTTAAAGTTTACACTGTAAACATTAATATGTAACATTCACAATAAATAATGTTTGCACTGTAAACATAAATATAACCCCTATAGGAACAATTATGATAAAAATAACTAAACTAACTATTCTAGGAGCAATATTCGTTGCTATTCCGGCATTTACAGCTGATATGGTTTTTGAAAAAAAAGAAAATATCTCTCTTAAAGGCAAAATTGCTACGGTAAAAAAAACTAAGAAATTCAGAAACTTAGAAGCATGTCAATCTTTATGTGAATCAAGAAGCTCATGTGCTGCATTCACATTGGATACATATAAAGGTAGTTGTACAATACTTAAAAATATATCTAATGAAGTATCAAACTCTAACGCTACATCTGGTGTTAAGCAATAAGACTTCTTCATATCAAAAAAAGGGGGTTTTAACCCCCTTTTTTTATGTACATTTTTAATTTAAAGGTACAATCCAATAATGCAAATCCTTTCAAATCTTTTTAATAAAAAGAAAGAAAAGCCAAAAAAAATAGTATCTTTTGATGGTGGTGGTGTAAGAGTTATTGCTGGGATTGTTTTTTTAAAGAAATTAGAAGTTGAAAGTGGTAAAAAAATATCAGATATATTTGATATGTTTGTAGGAACTAGCGCTGGTGCTTTTAATGCTGCTTGTTTGGCGCATGGTGAGATGAGTGCAGATGAACTGAAAAGATACTGGTCTAAAGATTACCTAGATAGAATTATGGAAACTTCTTTTTTTTGGGATCAAGCATCACTGATTCAAGCAAGACCAAGATATGAGACTAAAGGAAGAGTTAAAGTTCTTCAAGAAATATTTGGAAATACAACTCTTGGTGATTCCAGGAAGCCACTTGTTACGATTTGTTATGATATAGAAGAAAGATCACATGTAATTCACTCAAGTGATATAACTCCAAATATTACTTATATTGATGCAGTTTGTGCTTCAAGTGCAGCCCCAATGTATTTCCCAACATATCAAATGGAAAATGGTTCTTGGATGATTGATGGCGGAGTGGTAACGAATAATCCTACTTTAATAGGATTCAATCATGCAAAGAAATTTTTTAATACGAATAATATTAAAGTGCTTAGCATAGGTGCCGGACTTAATAAGCAAAAAATTTCAGGAAAAACATCATCAAAATGGGGTGGGGTTGGTTGGTTGAGAAATGATATTATGGGGATGATGCTCGATTCAGAAATACATAACGACATAGCTAAAGATATTATTAATAGTAATTACTTAAGAATTAATTCACCTATAGGCAAAATTAATAAAATGTTGGACGATGATTCAGAGGAAAATATAGAAAAAATTCACCTTATGGGACTTGATTGGTGGTCGGAATATAAAGAAAGTGTATTAAATTTTATAGAAGATTAATTTTTTGTACTATTGCTGTATTTTTTACTGTAAGATACACCTTTTTTAAATAATAGGATATATATGAATATATACGTTGGAAATATTTCATGGGGAATGAGTGATCAAGACCTTGAAAACCTTTTCGCCGAACACGGCACTGTAACTTCTGCAAAGATAATTACTGACAGAATGACTAACCGCTCTAGAGGATTTGGTTTTGTTGAGATGAGTGATGGAGGCGAGGCTGCAATAGATGCGCTCAATGAAGCAGAAATAGATGGAAGAAAGCTAGTTGTAAATGAATCTAGACCTAAAGACTCAAGATAATAATTTATAAATCTGTATTTAAAAAGTTTCATTAATCTTAGTTATTTTAAATAATCCAAGATTAAAATATTTTATGCCTAAATGTAAATTATTTACATTTTTCAGTCTTTTTATATAAATCTTGACATTTAACTTACAAGAATGTTAAATGCTGGTAATTTCGTTAAATTTTAATAGGGGAAAATCCGTGAATAAATATTTATTATCTTTAATGGTTTTATTACCTTTATCAACTTTTACTTTTGCTCAAGAGGCAGAAGAAGATGAAAATGCAGAAGTTGAAGAAGTGGTAACAACTGGAATTAGATCAAGTTTAATTGATGCTATATCAATAAAAAGAGAAAACGTTGGTGTTGTAGATGCCATAACAGCTGAGGATATTGGTAAATTTGCTGATAGAAATATTGCTGAAGCGTTATCTCGACTTGTTGGTGTAACTACTAACAGAGACAATGGTGAAAGTACATCTGTAACAATTAGAGGATTAGGTCCAGAATTTAATCTAGTTACTCTAAATGGAAGATCAATGCCAACTGTACCACCTCTATGGGTTGGTGGAAGATCGTTTGACTTTGGTGATGTTTCATCTTCTGGTGTTGCAGCAGTTGAAGTATATAAATCTGCAAATGCAATACTTCCAACCGGTGGACTTGGCGCAACTATCAACATGGTAACAACTAAACCAATAGATGGTAAAAATGGTGGCGGTATCTCAGTAAGAGCAATGCATCATTCATCTGTTGAAAAAGGCGATGACTATACACCTGAAGTAGATTTAGTCTTCTTAAGAAATGGTGAAATTGGAGATGCTAAATGGGGTTTCTCAGTATCTGGTTCGCATCATGTAATGCACAACAGAGAATCTGGAACAAATGAAATTACATGGTTACCAAGTCCTATTGAAAATAATGTTCCTGGCAATGCTGTTATTACCAATAACAACACAAGAGAAGATGGTGCATTCTTTTATCCAAGCGGTCTTTTATATAAGAACATGGATAATGAAAGAACAAGAGAAAATCTTCAAACTACTCTTCAATGGGAGCAAGGTATAGTAACTGCAACTCTTGATTACACAATATCATCAGTTAATGCTAGCCAATATGGTGTTGAGGCAGGCTCATGGTTATCAGGTTGGGATACAACAAGCATGACAGTAAATCCAAATGGGGCAGTCACAAGCGCATTTATTAATGGCACATATTTTGATGGCGGTATTTTTAACAATAACTTTAAATGGGCAAATGATGATACTAATAACAAATCTATTGGTTTAAATTTAGAATTTAGAATCACAGATAACTTTACATTGACAGCTGACTATCATGATTCTTCAGCAGGATACAAAGGTAATCCTGGTGGAAGTGCTACAAGTACTGCAACATTTGGTAACGGTTGTTGGGCAGCTTGGGACTGGAATCCTGTAAATGAAGCATCAGCTTGTTTTAGAAATAGGTCATTTGATTTCACGCAATCTGTAAATGGTAACTTGGAGTGGCAAGTTGATAAAAACTTCCAAGGTGCTGATACAGGAGCGACAGAGTTTGACACTAGTGACATGGGTCCAAGAGAAGCTTATGTTAACTATCAAGAAAGGAAAAGTGATATAGATCAATTTCAACTAATCGGAACTTGGGATAATAATGATGGCTTGTATATAGAATCATTAACCTCAATTGATTTTGGATATTCAACTCAAAAAACAACATTCAACAGTCAAAAATGGTTCAATTATGTTAGAACTGGCCACATTGAAAACGGTAACCCAGTTAACATGACATATGCGATGCTACCTGACGATGTTCTTACTAAAGTTTCTGTTCCTGGTTTCTTAGGTTCAACAGGAAATTTCTATTATTTTGATATGAGTCAAGAAGATCTATTTTATTGGTTCGGTAGAGCTGGTTTTATGGGAGATTTAAACACAGGTGATGGTACTTGGTGGAATGCTTTCGGACCAGCATCAGACTGGCCTGCATCTTGCTATAGAAATGATGCATTTGATGCGGATGGCAATCCAAATGGATTAAGAGCTGTAAGTATGTATGATGAGCCAACTTCAAATTGGGGACAGTTAGAAGGTTGTTATGGTGATAGAGATTCAATATCAGTAATAACTGAAGAGCTAGATGCTTATTTTGTAAACTTTAATTTCGAAACTGTAACTAAGCAAGGTCAAGAACTAAGAGCTCAACTAGGTTTTAGATATGAAGATGAGCAAAGAACATCAACCTCAGATACTACTGTTCCTACAAATACTGTATGGAGTTTAGGAGCCTTTTCTTATGGTAATCAAGTTGGTCTAGTAACTGAATCTGCTACTTATACTGGTATGGGATCAAATGACTATATTTTACCAAGTTTAAATGTAACATTTGAACATGCTGAAAATAGAGTTATTAAATTTGCAGCAAGTAAAACTATTGCAAGACCAGCATTAGAGCAAATGGATGTTGCAGTATCTACCCCTTCTTCTTTTAGTTGGATGTTCCCAGCTACTTTAGGAACTGGTAATCCTGCCCTAGAGCCATATGAATCAACTAACTTTGATCTAGCATATGAGTACTATTACAAAGAAGGTAGCTATCTAGCGGTTAATGTTTTTGTTAAAGAGATAGAAGGTTACCACGGCTCTGGTTTTGAACAAGGATCTTTTAATGGTGTTACTGACATTACTATGGGTCCAAGAGCAGCACTTGCTACTGAAGATAATGCTGATGCATTATGTCAATGGACAGCTCCTCAAGGTTATTGGGCATGTGGTTGGTCAAACGAGTTTGACTGGGCGTGGTTAAATCAAACTGGATTTACATTTGGCTGTAATGGTCAAGAGGATTGTTTTGCTGATCCTGGAAATGGCAACGCTGTGTTCCAGAGTAATGCTGATGATCCTTTATACATGTTTAATTTATCACAACCTATAAATCAGTATGATGGAACTCTCGAAGGTGTCGAGTTTGCTGTTCAGCATCTATTTGATAATGATTGGGGTGTAATGGCAAACGTAACAATGATAGACGGTGATACTAATGTAGATCCTTATCCTGCAGCAGATGCATCAGAGCAGTTTGCTTTACCAGGATTTGGTGATGCTGCTAACTTAGCTGTCTTCTATGAAAATGAAAAAATATCAGCAAGGGTTGCTTATAACGTAACTGGTGAATACTTCACTGGATACGATCAATATAACCCATTGTTTGTTACTGAAAGAAGTACAGTTGATTTCAATGCTACTTACAACTTAAGTGACACTGCAGCTGTATTTATTGAAGGAATTAATGTAACTGATCAAGATGTTCATTTATATTCAAGATATGAAGAAATGACATTCTTATATCAAGATCATGGACCAATTTATAAAGTAGGTTTCAGAGTTAATTTCTAATCATAGGATTGATTAATCTAAAGAGGGCTTTTTAGCCCTCTTTTTTTGTTATAATTTTTTTGTGAAGAAGCTTTTTCTTTTATCAATTTTATTTATATTATCTGCTTGTGGTGGCGGGGGAGGAGGCTCACAAGTTTCTACTCCTGAGCCTATACCGTTTTCACTTACAATTGGACTAACTGCATTTTCTATTGATGAGGATTCGCAATACTCCGGTTCATTAAATGCTACTGCAAACGAAACTGTTACAATTACTTATTCATTAATCTCATCAACTTCAAACGGTACTTTAGATTTATCATCATCAGGTGAGATAACTTATACCCCAGATTCAGATTTTTTTGGTTCCGACCAATTCCAGTACTCTGTTACAGCTGAAGAAAAAAATGTTACTAAAACCGCTACAGTTAATATAACCATCAATTCTGTAAATGATGAGCCTGAAATTGGTGTTCTTTCTGATATTGATTACTCAAAAAATACACTTATTCATAACACCAATCTTGCCTTTAATGTAAGAGTTACTGACTCAGATAGTGATTTAAATGATTTAAGTTTTGATATGGTTTTAGGTAGCGCTGTTATTCCTGGTAATTTCTCTCTTGATACTTCTACAGAAATAGAAGGAGATGGGATTCTTAGTTTTGATTTATCCTCTCTTCAGAGAGGTGGTCTTTATGATGCTGAAATTAGAGTCTTTGATGGAGATAATTATGATTCTGTTATTTTTGAATCATGGTTTGCTGGAAATAGAAGAACTATAACAATTCAACAAGATGTTGATCCAACAGATGGATTTGATGGAGGCGAGAAAGTCTCAAAGGACTATGGAATATATTATCTTTCTGGCGGCCCAGACTCCCTTGCTGGTACAAAATATTTATTTGTTGGCGATTCACTTAATGGAGAGATTGATATCAATTTATATAGAAGGGCACTGATAGCATCTGTAAATAAACTTAATGATTCTGATGCTGCAAATTTTTTTAATCCTAACTACTTTACTATCCTTTCTGCAGAACCCATTAACCCTGAAGGCTCATCTCCGTTTGGAATTCGAACAGGGTGCTCTGATTTTGATGAAAGAATATATTGTATTGGTCAAATGGATACTGATCTTTTTCCAGAATTCTTGCCTAGCTATGAATATAGAAGGCATTTAATATCTGTTCTTACTAGAATTGAAGGAAGAGGGGTAAATTCAGGTAATAAAAACATTCAATGGATAAGAGAAAATAATCCAGAAAGAACAAGCACTACGTTAATGCATGAGCTTGGTCATGCGCATGGTTTTATGGGTGATGAATATAGAAGCACTGATGACAGGGATGTATCTGCATGGGCTGATTTAAACCCAAACACAACCACACAATCAGAAGTATCTTTACTTAAATGGAAACATCATATAGAAGATCATCTAAATGTTCTTGGTAAGGATGTAAAGGTTTGCTACAACTGGGGTGATGGGCGGATATATGATATTCGTACAGGTGAGTATGTTGATGGCGTTGGCTGTTCTTGTTTGGTTAATGAATGGGGTGAAGGAGTAACTGATCCTGAAACTGGAGAAGTTACATACCCATTTATCAGAAAAAACCCAGAATGCTCTAAAGTTGGATTATTCGAAGGTAATTATTACGGAGAGTTCGATAATTACAGACCGACATTTTGTTCAATTATGGATTCATGCTCCAGTGGCGGATATGGCCCAGTAAATGTTGAAGGTTTTGCAGTTGGGTCAATTCAGAACCAAGGTTTTTATGATGCATTCGATGATGTTGATTTTGGATTTTCAAATGGTAACAACAGTTGGGATATGACGATACTAGCAAATTACGATACATCAAAAATTTCACTTAAATGGTATGTGAATGGTGTAGAGCAGCCAGAGCTCGAAAATCAAAAATCGGTTAGTTTTAATAGACCAGCTGACAATTCTGTTCAAATATATACCGCAAAAGCTGTTGATTTAACTGGAACAATAACATCCCCTGATGATATTTTAGATAATAATGATTTTTATGAAGGTATATTTCAATCAAATTTCACTTGGTGTGCTGACTATGATCAGTCATCTGGTGAGTGTAATGATTTCAGAAGAGATCCAAATCCATCTCAATATAGCAATTTTGATTACGGTTATATGGATGGACCATTAGGATTTACGTGGGGTATTAATTGGTCAAAATGGTAAAAAAAATATTCACATTAATATTACTTTTAAGTCTCAACCTTGATGCTGAGCTAAGGAAGAGTCCCCAATATTATTTATCACCTGAAAATATTTCCCTTGATAACGAAGCTATGATTTATAGCGTTTCTGCTAGTTTTAATAACATGTCGCTGAAATCAATAAAAATTGAGAAACCAAGTAAACTAAACATAAGCAAATATCACACTCTTTCTAAAAAAGATAAATATGCTCTGCGCGCTTTAAATAATGAAGGCAAAGAAGTTTTACTTGTAGGTCTTGGAGATCCTTTTTATTTTCATGTTGATCATATAGGTTACGAGGATAGCGAAATATTCGGTGGCTACATCGACCAAGAATTTGAAATAGCTATACCTTTAACCATTCAAATATCTCATCTAGTTTTACTCTCACAAGATGAATTTGGTTTAAAAGAAATCAAGAAAATAGAGGTAAATTAATAATTTTTCTCCATTGTTCATTTTGTAATTTGAATGCTTGAAAGCATCATGCTTAAAGGTTATATTACTCACCCAATGCGGTACTAGCTCAGTTGGTAGAGCGTCTGCTTGCCAAGCAGAAGGCCGCCGGTTCGAGACCGGCGTACCGCACCATTTATGTATATATTCCATACATAATATAGTTCAAAAAATTCTATTTGTAATGTTATCTTTATAACTAAAGTTCTAATAGGAGAAAATTATGAAAAAATATTTACTAAATGCTTTTGTATTATTTATGGCCTTGCCGCAGCTTCTAATAGCTCAAGGATATATAGCAACGTATACAATGAAAGTATCAAACGTTCAAGAATATGCTAAAGAGATGGATGCTTTAATGGCTTCTGATTGGGGTCAGGCATTTCCTGGATATGTATCATTAACACATTATGCTTTTAATGGTTACGACGATGCAACTCATGCTGTTATTATCAATTATGATGACACAGACCAAATGGCATCTGGAACTCAAATGTTTTATCAACCAGCTTTTGGTGCTTTTTTAGCAAAAACATCATCTTATGTTGAGCCAGTTGAACAATCCCTTCACATGAAGCTTATTAGTGGTGGTGAGTCTGATCCTGAAAAAAATAAAGTTTATACAGTTTACAGAATGGATGTCAAAGACCCAGCCTCATATGCAAAAGCTTATTCAAAAGTTGTAAAGGCTCAAGAAGATTCTGGAAATATGGATGGTGGTTATGGATTAAGAGCACAGGTAGCTGGAAATAATTCATACTATTCCCATTATGCTTTTGTAGGAGCCAGCAGTATTAAGTCAGCTATGGAAGGTCAACAACAATTATATTCAAGTGATGCATTTGCAGAATTTTCTGAAGCTGTGTCAGGTAATAGAAAGTTAATCCAAACCTCTACAGTGGTTGTATTAGCAACATACGAGTAATATAAAGTTAACTCAAAAAAAGGAGCCACTGGCTCCTTTTTTATTTCATAAGCATCATTTATTATTCATATTAAATGCATAAATTATATTTACTCTTTATTTTCTTAATTGTTTCATGCGGAGGTGGTGGGTCCAGCACATCAGTTGAGAGCTCTTCAAATAATAACTCAAACAATAACTCAAACTCTTTATCTGAGACTTGTGAGCAACAACAGACAAATTTTCAAAGATGTGATTTTAAACATAAGGAACTTGATAGATATTACTTGATTCAACCTCCACATGTAGAAGCAGAAGGACAAAGCGCTGTAATATTCAATCTTCATGGTTACGGTAGTAATGCATTTGCTCAAATGGAATACACCGGTTTAAATAACTATACAAATACAAAAGAAAATAACTTTATCTTAATTCATCCTCAAGGTGCGCCACTTAATACACCTCTTACATCAAGCTCATCTCATTGGAACTCTGGCGCTTGGACAATTGGAAGTACTGTAGATGATATAGATTTTATAGACACCATCATTAAATTAATTTCACAAAAATATAATATTAATATGAACAGAATATACGCTACTGGAATGTCAAATGGTGGTTTTATGAGCTATCATCTTGCTTGTAATTTAAGCTCAAAAATTGCAGCAGTAGCATCTGTAACTGGATCAATGAGTAAACAAACATTTGAATCATGCAATCCAGAACACCCAACCGCTGTTCTTCAAATACATGGAACAATCGATGGAACTGTTCCATATGATGGGAATTCAACTATAGGAATGGAACCTGTAGAGAAAGTTATGACTTTATGGCAAGAATATAATTCATGTAATGCTGATCCATTAATAAGTGTGACTGATTTTTTTGAAAAAGGATCTTCAGTTGAACATTGGCAATATATTAATTGTTTAAACAGTATTCAGGTAGAGCTATATAAAATTGGTGGTATGTGGCATACATGGCCTCAAGAAGATCGTTTTGGAATAAGTGCTTCTGAAACAATATGGAATTTTTTTAATACTTATGATATTAATGGAAAAATAAATTAAGTATAAGATTTATACATATATTTAGTTTATTTAATATATATTTCAAGTAGTATTTAAGAATAACAATTATAAGGAGAGGAAAATGAAATTTTTATTACCTATGATTTTGGTCTTTTCGATGTCAACATCTTCGTATGTTTTTGCTGAAGAAGCACCAGTCTATGAAACTAATGTTGCTGAATATTATGTAAGCTCATTTAAAGATGGTAAAGACATGGATGACATGATGAAGTGGGCAGAAAAATGGAGAAAATGGGCTACTACAGGTGACGCGGCTGGACCAAATGAGGACTATAGAGCATCTATGCTAGTTCCTTATTATGGCGTTAATTTAGATACATTTGATTTTATTTGGCTTGGAATTAATACAAATCCAGAAAAACAAGCTGAAGGAAATGATTATTGGGTTCAAAATGGAAGCAAGTTGCTAAATGAGTTACCTGTAACCAATGCCCAAGTTATTAATACATGGCAAAGAACTGTTTCAGAAACGCCTGATGGTAATGCTGGTTACGTGGTATACGCAGACTGTAAATACGGCGAAGGAGTTACAGGCGAGCAACAATATAATGCTTATTATGCTTATGCACAGGCTGCTAAAAAACTTGGTGATGTTGCTGGTAGAAAAATGATATGGCCGTCAATGGGTATTACACCAGGCTGGGATTATGATTATGTCCAAGCAGTATTCACATCAACAATATCTGATTATGGAAAAAATTGGACAAATTTCTGGGGCTCTGCAGAGGATATGCCAGAATTAAAGGCATTAGAGGCTCTGGGTGGAGTTTGTGAAAATGAAAGATCTTTCACAATTGTTCCTGTAAAAAATTAAAATTAAATAATTAATTTTTAAGGAGGCTATATGCCTCCTTTTTTATTAGTGCATAATTATCAAATGGATAATTACCGGAATTATATTGCAATCATTGGAGCGGGTATATCTGGATTAGCATTAGCATGCATACTAAAAAAAGCAAACATTCCTGTTGTTGTATTTGAAAAATCTAAGCAAGTTAGTGATTATGGCGCCGGAATTTCTTTATCACCAAACGGAATGAGGGTCCTAAAAGAGTTAGATATGTTTAATGAAGTTGTATCAGTTTCTGCAAATCCTAATCAAGCGTCATTTTTCTCGGGAAATAACAAAATTAATACCTTCGATGTAGATGTTGTAACAACATCAAGGCAAGTTTTGTACAAATCATTATATGAAAAATATAAATTTTTGAATGGCGAGATTCTATTTGATCATGAATTATCAGATGTAGATTGTATAAATTTAAAGATATCTTTTACAAATAATAAAGAATATAAAATTGCACATATTGCTGCATGCGACGGTATTAAATCATTATGTAGACAAAAAAATGAGCTAGAGAGTGAACCAATTTATAGTGGTTATTCTGTATGGAGGGCAGTAGTTGAAAAAAATCAAAAAGAAACTAAAACTTTTTTAGGACCCAATCATCACATTGTAACTTATCCAATTTCTAATTCTAAAATTAGTTTTGTTGCCGCTATAAAAACATCTAAACAATACAAAGAATCATGGCGGACGGTGGGTACATTTAAAGAACTTAAAGAAGATCTTCCGACAAGTGATAGAAGTTTCTATTCTTTTATTAATGAAGATACTCCTTTATTTAAATGGGGAGTTTATATAAGACCGTTAATTAAAAATCTTAAATATAAAAATCTTACATTATTAGGTGATGCTGCTCACCCCATTGTTCCATTTATAGGTCAAGGCGGATGCTTGGCTCTTGAAGATGCATATATCTTCGGAAATTTATTAATAAAATATAATTCTGATTTTGCTAAAGCTCAGAATGTTTACGAGTTAGTCAGAAAAAAAAGAATAAAGACAGTGATGAATTTATCATTACGACAGGGTTCTTTAAATCATATTTCTAATCCTTTTATAGTTTTTTTAAGAAATCTTGTAATGAAATATCTTCCTTCTTTAGCAATACGTTCTATTAAACTCAAAGTATGGAATTATGATCCAAGTGAAGATATTAAAAATTTTGGTTAAAGATTGATAATTTTTAGTGTTGGTTATTTCATTCAACTTGCTATAATTCTTCGATGAATATTTTTACAAAATTAGCCTCTTTTTTTAATACATCAAAACCAGAAAACCAAGATCCTAATACTCAATCTTTTTCTATAACTATTTCACACCATTTAAAAGATTTTTTAGAAAATGAGGTTCTTGACGGTTTAGATATTACTAAGGAGCACTTCTGGTCTTCTTTTGAAAAAATTATTAATGAATTTTCTCCAAGAAATAAAGCTTTATTGCAAAAAAGAGAAGATATTCAAACTCAAATTGATAAATGGCATCTTGAACGTAAAGGTCAGGATTTTAACCATGAAGAATATAAAACGTTTTTAGCAGATATTGGATACATTGCACCAAGGAGTCCAGATTTTTCAATTGCTACTGATAATGTAGATCCTGAAATTAAAACAATTGCTGGCCCTCAACTTGTAGTTCCGGTTATGAATGCAAGATTTGCACTTAATGCTGCAAATGCTAGATGGGGCAGTCTTTATGATGCATTGTATGGAACAGATGTTATTAGCGAAGATGATGGAGCTGAGAAAGTAGGCGGCTATAATCCAATTAGAGGAGATAGAGTTATAGATTTTGCAAAGAATTTTTTAGATGAAACTATTCCTCTTGAACAAGGAAGTTTTAAAGATGTTCTGGGTTTTGAATTTATTGAAGGAAAAATTAAAGCATTACTTCCAGAGGTCGGTAAGATTGGTTTAAAAAACCCAGCTCAATATATTGGTTATAGCGATGATGGTAATAACGCATACTCTCTTTTATTTAAAAATAATAATCTACATTTTGAAATTCAAATTGATCCAAATCACTCTATTGGCCAAACTGATAAAGCAGGTATTAAAGATATTCTTATGGAATCTGCAATTACAACAATTCAAGATTGTGAGGATTCAGTAGCTGCTGTTGATGGAGAAGACAAAACTGCTGTATATAGAAATTGGCTAGGACTAATGAAGGGAGATTTAACAGAATCTTTTGATAAAAACGGCTCTTTGTTAACAAGAGAATTAAATGCTGACAGAACATATACAACTGCACATGGAAATGATTTGACTCTTCCTGGAAGAAGCTTGATGTTAGTAAGAAATGTTGGGCATCTTATGACTAATCCTGGCGTACTAGATGCTCAGGGCAATGAAGTTCCTGAGGGAATAATTGATGCCATGTTTACAATATGTATTGCCATGCATGATCTTAACAAAAATGGCTTATATCAAAATTCAAAAACTGGAAGTATATATATTGTTAAACCGAAAATGCATGGCCCAGAAGAGGTGCAATTTACTTGTGATTTATTCTCAGCTGTTGAAAATGCTCTCGGCCTTCCTCAACTGACCGCGAAAGTAGGCATCATGGATGAAGAAAGACGGACTACAGTTAATTTAAAAGAATGTATAGAAGTCGCTAAAGATAGAGTTATTTTTATCAATACTGGTTTCCTTGATAGAACAGGTGATGAAATTCATACAAGCATGGAAGCTGGGCCAATGATTACCAAGGCCGACATGAAATTACATCAATGGATAGCACAATATGAAAATTGGAATGTAGATATAGGATTAGAAACAGGTTTTAAAGGTAAGGCTCAAATAGGTAAAGGTATGTGGCCGATGCCTGATGAAATGCTTGGTATGTACAATAACAAAACTATGCATCCAAAAGCTGGCGCAAACTGCGCATGGGTTCCATCTCCAACAGCTGCAACACTTCATGCAATTCATTATCATCAAATTCTTGTTAGTGATGAACAAGATTTAATAATGAATAGAGAAAAGGCGAGTTTAGATGCTATTTTAGATATTCCTGTTCATAAAAACCCTGCTGAAATTTCTTCTGAAGATATTCAAGCAGAACTTGAAAATAATTGTCAGGGTATCTTAGGTTATGTAGTTAGATGGGTTGATCAAGGTGTGGGTTGTTCAAAAGTTCCAGATATTAATAATGTTGGACTTATGGAAGATAGGGCAACATGTAGAATATCTAGTCAACATATAGCCAATTGGCTTCATCATGGTTTGGTTTCTCGGGAGCAGGTTATTGAAGCAATGAAAAAAATGGCACTTGTTGTAGATAAACAAAACGATTCTGATCCTCTTTATAAATCAATGGCTCCTTCATATGATGGGTTAGCTTTTGAGGCTGCGTGCAATCTTGCCATTGAAGGTAGAGTCCAGCCTAGTGGTTATACAGAGCCGATTCTTCATCAAACAAGACTTAAATTTAAATCTTAAACATGAAAGCCTATTGGGTTGTAAGAGGTAATATACTAAATCCAGATGAGTATGCTAAATATATTGATTTAGCAGGACCAATTGTTAATAAATATGAAGGTAAGTTTCTTGTTAGAGGCGGTAAACAAGTTGAGGTAGAGGGCGATGGTTACGATAGAACCGTACTAATAGAATTTAATAGCTTCGATGAAGCATTATTTTGTTATAACTCTGATGAGTACCAAGAAGCTCTAGTTTATGTAAAAGCTTCAGCAAAAAGATTGGTAACTATAGTTGAGGGAGTAAGCTAAACAATATTTAGATACCTTCTTCATCAATGTTAGAATCTTGTCATGAAAGTTATCCAATTTGTTCCAACACTAGAAAGCGGTGGTGTTGAGCAGGGCGTCATAGAAATATCCAAAGCTTTAGTAGATGCCGGTCATGAATCTCATGTTGTTTCTGCTGGTGGAAGGTTGGTAGATCAATTAATTCATGAAGGAACAAGCCATCACGACTGGAAGCTGCACAAAAAAAGTATTTTAACATTTAGACAGATCAATCCATTAGCAAAATGGATTAAAGAAATGAATGCAGATATATTGCATGTTCGATCTAGGATGCCTGCATGGATAGTTTGGAAAGCTCTAAAAAAAGTACCAGAAAATAAAAAACCTCATCTTGTTTCGACAATTCACGGACTATATTCTGTAAATTTTTATAGTGCTGTAATGTCAAAACCAAAAAATATTATCACTGTTTCAAATTCAGCAAAAAGCTATTTATTAGAAAATTATAAATACACAGAGTCTAAAAATATAAAACTTATATATAGAGGTGTTGATTCTTCAGAATTTTTTCCTGGTTACAAGCCATCTAATAATTGGTTGGAAGAGTGGTACTCACAATACCCTGAGACAAGGGGTACCAATTTATTAACAATTGCCGGAAGAATATCTCCACTGAAAGATTTTGAAAAAATTATTAACCTTACAAAAGCTATTAAAGAAAACTCAAATCATAAGGTAAAGGTTTTAATTGCAGGTGAAGCAAAAGATAAGCATCAAAAATATCTTGATAGACTAAAAAAATTAATAAAATCCTTGAACTTAGATTCAGATATTTATTTTTTAAACTTTAGAAAAGATATTAAGAATATTTATGCAATCTCTAATATTGTTTTTAATACATCCAACAAGCCTGAGTCATTTGGAAGGAGCATACTAGAACCGCTATCAATTGGAATCCCATCTATTGGCTACAACAGAGGTGGAGTGAAAGAGATTTTAGAAGAACTCTATCCTTACGGTTGTGTAGAGGTAAATGATTCAAAATCCTTGTTAGAAAAATCAATCTCAATACTTGATGGAAATAATAGAGATATTAAAGAAAATACAAAATTTTTAAAATCAAATATGTGCTCAGCCACTATAGACTTTTATAATGAAATAATCTCATGACAATCACTACAATTATTCTTATTGACCTCTTATTAATTCTTTTTTCATTGAAATATGCATGGTGGTATCCAAGAAAAGATATGAAAAAAACAAGAATTATGATGTATCACATGATCTCAGATCAGCTTAAAGAGAGTAAAAAATCTGGTTTAAGAGTTTCTCCAGATATGTTTGAGAGGCACTTAAAGTATTTTAAAGATAATGGATGGAAATTTATCAAGATGTCTGAATTACAGCTTTATAAAAATGACAATAAAGTAGTAGCAATAACATTTGATGATGGTTATTTAGATAACTATACCAATGCATTGCCTTTGTTAAAAAAATACAATGCTTGCGCTACTTTGTATCTAGTTATTGATAGACATAAAAATGACTGGTCTGTAAAAAAGAACCCCAAACATAACACTGGTGTCTTGGCTAATGAAAAAAAATTATCTGATAATCATATTAACGAAATGTTAGATTCAGGAGTTTTTGAACTAGGCGGTCACACTATAACCCATCCTTTTTTACCAAATATCACAACCGAAGATAAACAATATGAAATGATTGAGTGTAAAAATATATTAGAAAATACATTCAATACAAAGGTTTCAAGTTTTGCGTATCCTTTTGGAATATATAATGACGATGATGTTGAGATTATAAAAAGCAGCAGCTTTGAATCAGCAGTTACAACAGATGAAGGTGTGGCTAATTACGATTTACCTTTTGAACTAAAAAGAATAAAGGCATCTGGTAAAGATAATTTTTTTGCTTTTAAATTAAGAGTTCAAAAAGGTTTTAGAGGATTTATATAAACTTATGCTCAAAACTTTATATATTTTTCTATTAATTACCTCAGGTCTATTGTTTGCCGAATATAAAAACACAAATGGTGTGACATCAGATAAATCATTTAGTGATATGTTGAAGTGGGTTAGATCAGATGTAGTACCTAAGATTACTAAAATTGAAATATCATCTGAATGGGAAGAGATAAATTTATTAGAAGATGATAATTATGCTATTTGGATAGGCCATTCTACCTTCTTAATTAAAAAGAATGGAGTGACAATTTTAACCGATCCAATTTTTTCAAAGAGAGCATCGCCTTTTAAAAATATTGGACCTAAACGCTTAATTCCTCCCGCCATACCACTAGATGAGATTCCCAAGATAGATGTTGTTACAGTAAGTCATAATCATTACGATCATCTTGACATACACTCATTAAAAAAAATTGCTAAAAATCATCCAGATGCCATTTTTTTAGTTCCAGCGGGTGATGAGAAGTTATTACAAAGAAAAAGAATTAAGAATGTCTATAATTTTAATTGGTGGGAATCAATTGAGCATAACGAATTTGTATTTACCTTTACCCCTGTACAACATTGGTCCAAAAGATCTTTATTTGATAGAAATAAGAGTTTGTGGGGCGGCTGGTATATAAAAAATAAAGACTATTCTATGTATCATGCTGGAGATACTGGTTACTCAAAAGATTTTACAGACACTAGATTAAAGCTTGGTGCTCCTAAATATGCTTTTATACCAATAGGCGCATATGATCCTGAATGGTTTATGGCAGAGAGTCATGTTAATCCCGAAGATGCCGTGCAGATCATGCTTGATCTAGAGGCTGAAAAAGCATTTGGAATGCATTGGGCTACATTTACCTTAACAGATGAAGATACTATTGAGCCAAAAGAGCGCTTAAAAAAAGCAGTTAATGAAAATGGTTCCATTGACTTTGAATCAGTATCACCTGGAGATGTGATATATTTAAAATAAATCAAAAATAATAAAATCTTCGAATTAGATAAATATATGAATAAGATAAAAAAAGTGTATTTTCAAAAAACAAACATAATTGAGTGCTTGTTAATATGTATTGTTTTTATTAGCTTTCCCGTCTCTGCGGTGATTAGTGAGGATGACTGTTCTACAAGAAAAATACAAATAATGAAACCAGAATATCCATATACAACTTTTCAGGGTTATTCGATTGTTAGTTACGCTATTAATAATGATGGCAGTGTAAGCAATATAAAGGTAGCAGAATCAAACTGTGCTGTTTCAAGAAGTGATGATGGTTCAATAAACTTTAAACCTTGTCCGTTTTTTAAAAAAGTTTCAGTAGATGCTGCTAAGTATTTAAAATTTTTACCACCCAAAGATTCAAATGATAATGCTTGTAGTATCCAGAGACATACCCATAGATATACTTATCGATTTTATGAAGGCCTTCTTGATGATAGAAATCAGTTTTTACTAAGAGATGAGGCCAACTTAATCTTAGATCAAGATTTTAAGAGTGATGAAGAAAGAAAAGTATTCGTTAAGAAAGTATTAAATAAAGAACTGTAATTTTTTAAACTAATTAATAATTGTTTTCATCTTGCCTTTTATTTAAAATTTGCGTCTTTAGGGGCTATAGCTCAGCTGGGAGAGCGCTTGAATGGCATGAATGAGCAATTGAATGGCAGAGATATGGCACAATACTATGATGGGGCTGTAGCTCATTTGGGAGAGCGTCTGCGTGGCACGCAGAAGGTAGCTGGTTCAATCCCAGTCAGCTCCACCATTTTTCTTGTAGGTATGGGACTTTGAACCACGTACAGCTTGAACCTAGGTTGAGATGTTTCTCTGTTGTCAGCTAGGAAATATATTAATTCTCAAAGCTACCATATATAGCCATTTCTATTAAAATGTTTATTTTATATACACTTATATATATAAATGCTTATGCCAATATATTATGATAATAAGAAAAACATATAGCTAAGGATAGTAACATGGAATTAGTATTGATATTTTTGGATTGGTTAACTTATGGTTTTGCCCCTTGGTTTATTGCTGCTATGTGTTTATTTTGGTTGCCAAGAATAACCCTAAGCCTGGGCTCAATTTTTCTTATATATTGGTTGTATTGGTCTAACACGCTTGATAATAAAATTTCTGAATTAATGAAAACCGAAATTACCATGTCAATCTCTGAAATTCACAGTGACCAAAATGTAGCTATTGGTAATCGAGAAAACTGTGGTTGGTTCAATGAATCATGCCAAGTTTATAAAGCTATAAACAAGTTACTTGATGAGAATATCGTTACCATGGAAGATGGGACCAACATGGCATATCATTCTTCTCAAGTAGTTGTTTTGAATCCATATTTACATTCAGAACCAGAACAGATAAAACAAGAATTACAATCATATTTTGATCAATTGTCAGATTCAGAGCTAGAAGAAGGAAAACAACACCTCATACAACTCATAAAAACTTTACAAGCCATGGAAGCTCAAGGCAAAACAGACGCAGAAATAGAATCATATCTTCTAGAAGTTGGTATTACCAAGCTTGAGCTACAAGCGGCTAGGGAGATTTTTGCTTTATAATGGCATTTAGAGGAATAGTAAGATTAACTAACAAGCAAAGCACCCGTAAGCTCAAACAAAAAATAAAGAATATTCATTCTTATCAAGCAAATTATATATGACAAATATAAAAGGAGAATTATAAAATGTTTGGCCCATCTAAAGAAGTACAGAGAATAATCGATGATACAAAATTACTTATTGAAAAAAACTGGAAAATATTTGAAGAACAAGGCCCAGGAGCCTTTTTAAATTCAGAGTTCATAGCAGTAATTTTATCCTGGAGAGATGAAAGCCATCCAACCAAACTCTTTGGTGGGTTCAAAACATATGAAGATTTTTTCTTTGGAAAAGACATCGCAGAAGAAGAAACAACATATACAAAAAAAGCACTTAAGCAAATTGCTTATGAGGTGAATGATCCTTCTGACATGAATTCAGGAGAGGGATGGAGGCAAATTGACTTTGAAAAAGAATTGATCCTCTATCTTCATGTTCAAAAGTCTACTGGTCAATCTGGACTCATCTTAACAAATCAAAACCTTTACCTTTTTATGTGTAAAAACAAATTTATGCCAGCATCTGTTATAAAAATTCTTCCTGTTTCAGATCTCTATGGCACCTCCATCACTATAAAAACCAGCATTTCAGGTTCCCATGGCGTTGAAATAAATAATGAGTTTGTTGGTTATATGACTATTGAAGTCGATCCTTCTCCAGTTGAAGCTATGAGAAGTTTACTAAATGCTGCTTGCAACAGAGCTCCCAAAACAGAAAAACCGAAAGAAATAGCTGCATCTGTCTCAGATGAGAGTGCACTAGACAAAATAAAAAAACTCAAAGAATTACTCGATTTGGGTGCAATTTCACCAGAAGAGTTTGAAAAGAAAAAAAGTGATCTTATGGACAAACTTTAAATGAAAAAAATCTCTTGCTATTCTTCTCGTCTACAAAAAATCTCAGATCGAAACTAAATGGGGCTTTAGTTAAGCTGAGAGAGCGCTTAGATGGCATTCAAGAGGTCCGCGGTTCGATCCCGCGTAGCTCCACCAT
>CENP01015144.1_pt1 | contig 20833 bp, 9 predicted proteins | sample 361281 | NCBI WGS metagenome assembly CENP01 (sample SAMEA2591122, study PRJEB7988) | marine metagenome | biome: marine biome (ENVO:00000447); feature: deep chlorophyll maximum layer (ENVO:xxxxxxxx); material: saline water (ENVO:00002010), including plankton (ENVO:xxxxxxxx) | depth 70 m | reverse complement strand
GTTCATCAAGTGGCTATTGGAGGAACTGCAACAGGTATTGGAAGTACGCTCGTATCAACTACTGAGGTATTAACTACAACAACAAATATTGCTTCAACTGGAACCCCACAACCAACAAGAATTAGTGGAATAAACTCTAACACATATTCTGCTTTTGATGCATTAATTGAATTACATGATACTACTAATGATCGTTATGCTGTCACTCAAGTAACTGCAATTCATGATAGTATTACTCCTTACTTTACGGAGTTTGGTTACATGGATAACTTCTCCGACAATCCTACTAGTACATCTGGTATTGGAACTGTTGGTGTTGGATATTCATCTGCAAGTGATGGTGATATTGAACTTCGTTTAACTCCCCCAGCAAACACAGCAATTACAGCAAAGGTTTTCCAGTATAACTTTAATGAAACTGGAACAGGTGGTATCGGTTTTGTTACATTTACTGATTCTAGATTAAAATCTGTTGAGGGTTCATACACTGGAACTGAGAATGATATTAAGTTCTCATTCAATATGAAACATACAGGTGACTCAATATTCAATAAAACATTTGATTCAGAAGATGCAGCAGTAGTTGATGTTACAAATAATACATTTATAGTTAACAATCATTTCTTCCAGACTGGTGAGGAGTTATCATATGACCCAATTGGTTCTGGAACAACCATGAGTATTGGAATCGCAGCAACTGCCATCAGTGGAATCGGTGTTACTTCCAAGATGCCACCTACAGTATTTGCAGTTAAGATTGCAGAGAATAAATTTAAAGTTGCAAGAACGGCAGCAGAGGCACTTCAAACTGTTCCAAAAGTTCTTGATCTTACAGCAGTAGGTGTTGGAACAACTCAAGCGTTTACTTCAACTAATCTTAATTCTAAAGTTTTAGTTACTCTTGACAACAACATTCAAAGTCCAGTAATTCAATCTCCTATAAATGTCAAATTATCATTTGACGTTGTATCAGAGACAGATTTCATTACACTCACAGGTATATCATCATTCTTCTCAGGTGATGTAATTAAAGTTAATGATGAGTTTATGAAGATCGATACTGTTGGTATTGGATCTACCAATCAAATTCTTGTAAGAAGAGGACAACTTAATTCTGCGATTGTAGCTCATAGTGCTAATGATACCGTTACTAAGTTCTTAGGTAATTATCAGATTGTTAAAGATACGATTAACTTTACAGATGCACCCAAAGGTTCAAAAGGCCCAGCCGGTTTAACAACTACATCCACATTTGTTGGTCGTGTGTTTACACATACTGGTATTCCTGGCGGAACCCAAGAGACTTATACTAACAACTTTGTATTTGATACTGTTGAGGATCAATTCACAGGAATTGCAACTAACTTTATTCTAAAGTCTGGTGGTTCAAATGTAACTGGATTTGCGACAAATACAGGTGTAATTCTTTTGAATGAGATATTCCAAAATCCAAATGATGATTATAATATTGTTGAAACTACTGGTATTACATCTGTAAGTTTCACAGGTGTTGGTGTCACAAATAATTATGATGTGAACGTGTCATCAGTACCTAGAGGTGGTATCATAGTTTCAGTTGGTGAAACCACAAACTTTGGTTATCAATCTTTAGTGTCTGCTGGTGGAACTGCAATCGTATCTGCTGCTGGAACTGTTGAATCAGTATCTATTGGAAACAGTGGATCTGGTTATCGTGTTGGACTTCAGACAAATATTTTAGTCAAGGCTGTTACAAGTTCTGGTATTGTTACAGTTGGAAAGGCAAACGTGAGTGCTGGATTGGTAACATCCGTAACTATCACAAACGGTGGTGGATCTGGATTTAGTTCTGCAACTCCTCCAGATCTTGAATTTGACAAACCAATTAACTATGAAAATATGAAGTTAGTTGGTAGTGCTACAGGTATTGGTGCATCCGTATCAGTTCGTGTTGGTTCTGCATCAAGTATAATCAGTTTCCAAATTACAAACTTTGGATATAATTATAAAATTGATGATGTTCTTAAGATAGAAGAAGGTGGACAAGCTGGTATTTTAACAGATGCCAACAAAGTGGTTAAAGATTTTGAATTAACAGTTCTTGACACCTTTAATGATAGTTTTGCTGGATTCACATTTGGTGAATTGGAAAAATTAAATAGTTTTGAAGATTTATTTGATGGAAATAGAAGATCATTCAACTTAACTAAAACAATTGGTGCTGCAGAAACATTAATCACATTAAGAGCTGCAAAAGGTTCTCCAATTCGTGTAGAAGATAACTGTTTAATATTCTTAAATGATATTCTCCAAGTTCCTTTTGAAAGTTATGTGTTTAATGGTGGATCACAAGTTACATTCTCTGAAGCACCAAAATCTGATGATAAAGTAAGAATTTATTATTATCGTGGATCTGAACATGATGTAATTGAAGTTGATATCTTAGAAACAGTTAAAACTGGTGACAAGTTAACAATTAACAAATATCCTGATATTGGTTTAGATGATGTATTCCAACAAGATCCTCGAACAATCACAGGTATTACAACTTCTGATGCAGTAACTACTAATACATATATTGATGCTGGAATCACCACAGTTAGAACACTTGAAAGACCAGTAACTTGGAAAAAACAAATATCAGATGTTGTCGTAAATAATATTGGAATTGGTAAAGATAGAGTTGAATTGGAACCTGGCATTCGTCCAACTGCTTATATTATTAAGAGTGTGTCTGCTGGTTCAAGTGAAATGTTTGTAGATACTTCAGTTCCATTGTTTAATCAAGTTGATGATATAGCTGAGGTTAAACAAAGTGTATTGATTCTTGACCGTACAACTAAGACAGGTGTTGCTGCAACAGCACTTGTTGACGGAACAGGATCAATATCAAGAATTGATATTTCTAATGGTGGATCAGGATTCACTCGTCCTCCACATGTTTCGATTGGTGTAACTGCTGGAATTGGAACAGTTCATGTTGGAGTTGCAGGCACAATTGGAAATGCAACTGCAACTGCAACCATATCTGGTCTTGGAACTGTAAACTCAATTACAGTTAGAAACGCTGGTGCTGGATATACTAATACCAATCCACCTTTGGTTATGATTGAACCAGAATCTGTGACTCAAGATACATTAACCAGTATTAAATATGATGGTGATTTTGGACACATAGTTGGAATCGCAACAACATCGGTTGCTGGAGTTGGAACAGCCTTGCAATTAGATCTCTTTATTCCAAAAGATTCTGTTCTTCGTGATACATCAGTTGTTGGAACTGCGATAACTGTAAGTGGTATTGGATCAGGACACTACTTTACTGCATCTGAAACGAATATTGGAAGTGGTTTAACTTCTTATGAAAATGCCATTGGAACTTCACCTGTTGGAGTAGGAACTTCCTTTATAGATAATATATACAAAGTACATAGTGCTAAAACTATACAAGGGACTGTTCTTGGAATAGGTGCCACTACTTTAAGAAGAGTCACAGTAAGTGTAAGTTCTATTGAAGGTTTAACTGTTCCTGTTGGTGTAACCACAGTAATAAATCCTCTTTACTATGGTAAGTTCTCTTGGGGTCGTTTACATGACTTCATTAAGGAGGGAACTGGTGCATTTACAGCAATTACCGATGATGGTATTACAGGAATTAAAACAGGCCCTGTGATTATCAGAACAAGGGATTTAAAAGAGTCCTTTACTTAATATAAATAAAAACAAAAAGTCTTCGATAAAAATGTCAGCAATTATAACTGATCAACTGCGTATATTAAACTCTGAGAATTTTGTAGCGGGGATAGCTTCAACTACGAACAGTTATTATGCGTGGATTGGTCTTCCAAACCCATCAGATTTTCAATCAGATTGGAGTGAAAATCCACCAGCACCAAAAGATTCTTTGAGTGAAGAGAATGATTATTGGGATACAATGATCGCTCTTAAAAAGTTAAATTCAGATGATATTGCAAGAGTAGTAAGAAAGATATCTTGGACATCTGGTACAACATATGAAATGTATCGAGACGATTATTCTCGATCTAATTTGTCTCCACAAACTAGTTCTACTAATTTGTATGACACAAATTACTATGTAATGAACCAGAACTTTAGAGTTTATATTTGTTTGCAGAACGGAACTAATCCAGAAAACACATCTGGAAGACCTTCTCTCGATGAACCTTTATTCACAGATTTAGAACCAAGATCTGCTGGTGCTTCTGGAGATGGATATATCTGGAAATATCTTTTTACAGTTGATCCAAATAGTATTATTAAATTTGATTCAACAAGTTTCATACCTCTACCTCAAAACTGGTCTACTAATAATGATGTTGCTGCGGTGAGAAATAATGCTGCAACTGGTGGTCAATTAAAAATAGTTTCAATTACAAGTCGTGGTGTTGGATACGGAACTGCTGCAACATATAATAACGTTCCAATCAAAGGTGATGGAAGTGGTGGTAGATGTTCCGTTGTGGTAAACGCTGCTGGTAAAATGGATTCTGTTGAGATAACTAATGGAGGATCTAACTACACATTTGGTAGTGTTGATTTAAATGCTGTTGGACTTGCAAACCCATCTGGATCAACAGATGCTGCATTTAATGTAATCATTCCACCTCAAGGTGGGCATGGATCAGATGTATATAGAGAGTTAGGTGCAAATCGTGTTCTTATATATTCACGATTAGAAAATGATACATCAAACCCAGACTTTATTACAGGAAACCAATTCTCTCGTGTTGGTCTTTGTAGAGATCCTCTCGCATTTGGATCAGATGATAAACTTACACTTCAAAAAGCGAGTGCTGTTTATGCGTTAAAATTGACAGGTGCTGGATCAACAACTACTACATTTACCGCTGACTCTGAGGTAACTCAAGAAATTGGTATTGGATCAACTGCTGTTGGTCGTGTGATTAATTGGGATGCTACAACTGGAGTTCTTAAATATTGGCAAGATCGTAGACTTGCAATATCAACTGATGGAACTGCACCTTCATATGGATATGAATTGTTTAGATTTAATGCAGATCCTGCCACAGGTGCTGGAACAACAGTATTTGGTGGAACAAGTAATCTAAATATAGATACTAATTTTGGAACTTCTGACGAACCTGGCCTTTCTACCTCAATAAATAGTAGGACTTATAATTTAGGAATGAGTTTTGTGAAGGGTGTTGCCAACCCAGAAGTTAAAAAATATAGCGGCGATATCATTTACGTTGATAACAGAGCTGCTGTGACTCGTAGTACTCAACAGAAAGAAGACATCAAGATCGTATTGGAATTTTAAACAATCATGCCACAGGAAACTAATCTTAACGTCAATCCATATTTTGACGATTTTGATAAAAATAAAAACTTTTATAAGGTTCTTTTTAAACCAGGCTCTCCTGTTCAGGCACGAGAACTAACTGGATTACAATCTATTCTACAGAATCAGATTGAACAATTTGGTACTCACTTTTTCAAAGAGGGATCTAAGGTAATTCCAGGCAACGTTACTTATGATAATAATTATACATGTGTTCAGATAGAGAGTAATTTTTTAGGTGTTCCTGTAGCATTATATGCTAATCAACTTGTTGGGGTTAGAATTACTGGATCTAGATCTGGTGTAACTGCAACTGTTAGAAAATGTTTATTAGCGGAAGATTCTGATAGGGGTAATTTAACTTTATACATTAAATACGAACAGTCTGGATCAGACTTTGAATCATCAATATTTCAAGATGGTGAAAGTTTATTAACTGGAACTGATATTGTTTACGGTGCAACTGTGATTGCAGCGAACGAACCATTTGCAAATACATTAATTGATGGTTCTTCAGCTACTGGATCTGCTTTTTCTGTAGGGGAGGGTGTTTATTTTCTTCGTGGAACTTTTGCACAAGTCCAGAGTGAAACACTTATTCTAAGTCAATATGGTGATACTCCTTCATATCGTGTAGGATTTAATGTTGATGAAAATTTTGTAACAGCAGATGAAGATCCATCTTTGAATGATAATGCATCTGGATATACAAACTTTGCTGCTCCAGGCGCTGATAGATTTCAAATGTCTATCACTTTAGCAAAAAAAGATTTAGGTGATTTTAATGATCAAAATTTCATAGAGATAGCAAGAATCGAACAGGGAAATTTACAAACTTTTGTTCAAGAAACTCAATATAATTTAATTAATGACACTTTAGCTAGAAGAACTTTCGATGAGTCAGGTAATTACTATGTAATTCCATTTGCTGTTCATGTAAGAGAAACTTTGGATGATGGAATTGGAAGTGATGGAATTTATACCTCAGAACAATTAACTGCACAAGGAAATACACCTTCTGAAGATTTGATGACAGTTAAGGTATCGCCAGGAGCTGCATATGTAAAAGGATATAGATTAGAAAAAATTTCACCATCTTTTATTGATGTACCAAAACCAAGAGCTACAAGAGAGGTAGTAGAAGAAGCTGTTACATATTCAACAGGTAGTCCTCTTTTTGTTAATAATATTGCTGGATCACCAAGTTTAGGAATTGGAACAACTGCAACTGTTTCTTTAATCAGTAGAAGAAAAGGTAATAGTGGATCTGAAATTGGTCTTGCAAGATTATATGATTTTAAAGCACAATCTAGTAGTTACTTAAATAACACCACACAATATGAAGTTCGTTTATTTGATGTCAGAACATTCACTGATATTAAGGTAGGAACTGCAATCACTTCTTTATTATCATCTGATCGTATTCAAGGTGCAAGAAGTGGTGCAACAGGATATGTGAGAGCAGCTATAACAAATGCAACTGATTTTAGTTTGGTTGATGTAAGTGGTAAGTTTATAAAGAATGAATCTATATTAATTAACGGAATCTCAAACGGAAGAACTATTACAAAAGTTGACACTTTTGGATTTGATGATGTAGCTTCTATCGAAAGTGCAGTTGGTGTTTCAACTTTTTCTGCTGATGTAGTTCTTGATAAAGGGGAAAAACTAACAAATATTGTTTCTGGTAATTTTCAATTAAATTATGTATCAGGAAATGCAACATCAACAACTGGAACAATTACAGCGGCTGGAAAGAACTTTGCTGGAATTATAACTACAAACAACATTGTAAGTTACACTATTCCTGGCGAAACTGTTCCTAGATTCAATCGTATTACTGGAGTCAATGTAGAGGGAAGTGAAATAAACATCGTTGGAATACCAACTGTGACTGGTGTTTGTAACGGTGGAATCGGAACAGATAGTATAATAGCTGTTAATGATTTACAAATTAGAAAACCTTCATTTACTCTAGGTCAAAACAGTCTATTAACTCCTCTGAATAATACTTACGTTGAGAGCATAGATGTAACTAATACTACAATTCAAATAAGAAAACAATATTCAGATATTAGTGTTGAAGATAATTCATTCACATCGCCAACTGCTGGTAAGAATTTATTCTTCCAACCTTTTGATGAGGAAAGATACTTTATATCATATGAAAATGGAGTTGTAGAACCATTAACTGCTGATCAAGTAGAAATATCAACTGATAAGAAAACAGTTACTTTTGTTGCGTTAAGTCAAAACAATGTAAAAGCAAATCTTTTTGCAACCGTTTTAAAATCAAAAGTTGTTAATAAACAAAAGAAATTAAACGAAGCGAATGTTTTAATTGTAGATCGTTCTACATTAACATCTTCTGGAATTGGTTCAGCAACTATAGGTGATGGTTTAACTCATCATAATGCATATGGAACTAGAGTTCAAGATGAGAAAATATCTTTAAATGTACCAGATGTTGCTCAATTATTAGGAGTTTTTGAATCAAATGATACATCAGAACCAGATTTACCATCATTAACTTTAAGTGGATTTTCAGGCCCAAGTTCAACTAATGCAGATTTAATAGTTGGTGAAAAACTAACAGGTTTGATTAGTAATACAATTGTTTCAGTAATTGAAAAATCTGGAACCGATGGTGTAGGAGTTGTAAATCTAAATGAAAATAGTTTTGAAATAGGTGAAACTGTAAGAGCTGAAAAATCTGGTATTACTGCTGTTGTTTCTGCAATCGCAGCTGGTGATCGAGATATTACAAATTACTATAAATTAAACACTGGACAAAAACCAACTTTTTATGATTACTCATTTATTGAGAGAGATAAAACATTCTCAGCTCCTGAGAAACAATTAAAAATAGTATTTAAAAACTTCTTTGTCGAACCATCTGATACTGGAGATTTTTATAATGCATCCAGTTATCCAGCTGGTACTAGACCACTTATTCCAGTTGATCCAAGTTATAGACAACTTACAACAGATCTAATTGATTTAAGACCTAGAGTTGTAAACTTTAATAAAGTAACAAATTCATCTTCTCCATTCACTCATAGTTCTAGACAATTTACAACTACAGGTGATGGTTCATTAAATCCATTAGTTTCTGAAGAAAACTTAGTTGTTAATTATAATTATTATCTTGCTCGTAAAGACAGATTATTCATTGATAAAAATGGTGATTTTGTATATCTTCAAGGAGTTCCATCAGAAAATCCACAGGAACCACAAGCGGTTGGAGATGCAATGGAAGTTGCAAAATTTGTATATGCACCATATCTAAGTAACGTATCACAATCACAAGTTATAAGAACAAAACATAAACGTTTTACTATGGCTGACATAGGAAGACTTGAAAAGAGATTAGAAAATGTTGAGTATTATACTCGATTATCTTTACTTGAACTTGAAACTAGTACTTTAAATGTTACCGATGCAAATGGTTTAAATCGATTTAAATGTGGATTCTTTGTTGATAACTTTAAAAAACATTCAAACCATCAAATCGGACATCCAGATTTTAGTGCAAGTACAGATGCTAAAAATGGATATTTAAGGGCTGGTCATTTTACAACCTGTATTGATTTAGTGCCTGCATCTAAATCTAAATTTGGATTAGAAGGTGTTGCACAAGACGCTTCTGTAGATTTACAATTTGTTAATGATATTTCTGGAACAAATAATAGAAAAACTAAAAATGCAATAACTCTTGATTATGAAGAGGTTGTGATGTTAGAACAAGTTTATTCATCACGAATTGAAAATGTTAACCCATTCTTGATTGCATATTATGATGGAGATATGACACTATTTCCAGATTCTGATACTTGGATGGATACCAAAAAAATTGATGCTGCTATTATATACGATACAAGTGAATATGATTTAGCTCTTTTGAAACATGGTATTGATGCAGATACTGGATTCAGTGAAGTGGATTGGGGCGCTTGGCAGACTGATTGGGTTGGTGAAGTTGTAACTGGTGGTTGGAGTGAGACAATTGCAACACAGAAGTTTGATAAAGTTCATCCAGATTCCTTGCAAATTGCTGGCGCTAAATTAAATTTACAACATATCGCCAACTATGGTAAAGTTATTGAATTAAATGGAAAATGGATTCCAAAAGGCGCTGGTGTAATTACAGATGCAACATTAACAACTAAACAAAAATACGAAGACATTGAGATTACAACTAATCAATCAAAAGAAGGAACTCAATATCAAATTACATCAACAACTTCAAATGAAGTTATAGGTGAAAAGATAGTTAGTGCTGATAAAATACCTTTCATGAGAAAGAGACAAATAGAAATTACTGCGAGTGGATTAAAACCAAGAACTCGATTCTATCCATTCTTTGATGGACAGTCAATGAATTTCTTCTGTTCTCCAAAATTAATCGAAATTGAAATGAATGATGGTGTGTTCCAAGTTGGTGAAACAGTTGAGGGTTCATTAAACTTTGGTACAGTAGATCCAGAAACAGGACAAACATTTGCTCCTATGTTTAAAAGTGGTGCCAAAGATGAAATTGTATTCAGATTAGCTGCACCAAATCATAAAGAGGGGCCTTATAATGTTCCATCAAAATCTTATGCGACAAATCCCTATGAATTTGGTGTTGGTATTTCTACCGTTTATGCATCATCTTCTACTCTATTAAACGTAGACACGTTTAGTTTAGTTAACATGGTTGATGATCAATTTCTTGGTAAAATTAAAAAAGGCATGAAATTGAGCGGACAAACTAGTGGTGCAGAAGCAACAGTTAAAGATATTAAATTTGTCTCTGATGCTCTTGGACATCTTAAGATTGTTATGAGTATTCCTGATCCTAAGTTTGCAAGTGTTCCTAAATTTGAATCTGGTACAAAAACATTTAGATTAACAACTAGTTCAACAAACTCTCAAGTTCAAGGTGTTGTTAAGAGTCATGCAGAATCAAACTTCTATGCACAAGGAACATTGAATACAGTTCAAGAAACTGTTTTAAGCACAAAAGTTCCTCAAATTAAGAAACTTACTGTTCAAGATCAGAGAGTTTTAAATGAGACAATATCTAAAAAAGTTGGCCCAGCTGAATCAGAGTTGACAGGTATTCAGTATTATGATCCTCTTGCACAAACTTTCCGAGTTGATGATACATCTGGTGTTTTCTTAACATCTGTAGATGTCTTCTTTAGAGACAAAGATGATACAATTCCAGTTACTATACAAATCAGAACAGTTCAAACTGGTTTACCAACATCTAAGATTTTACCATATAGTGTTGTCTCAAAAGATCCAGATGAAGTTAATACATCTGAAGATGGAACTGTATCGACTACATTCACATTTGATTCACCTGTTTATGTTGAAGGAGAACAAGAATATGCAATCGTTCTTGTTACACCATCAGAAAATTACACTGCTTGGATTTCAAGAATGGGAGAAGTTGATATCTCAACTGCTAATTTACCAGACAGTGAACAGGTTTTAATTAGTCAACAACCATACTTGGGTAGTTTGTTTAAATCACAAAATGGTACAACTTGGGATCCAAGTCAACTAGAAGATATGAAGTTTAGACTTCGTAAGGCAAAGTTCAACGTTGGAGTTCCAGGCACTGCTCGTTTCTTTAACCCAGAAATATCAGTTGGTAATGATACAATTAAGAATTTGCCTGAAAATTCAATTGAATTTTTATCAAGAAAAGCAACTATTGGAATTGGAACAACTTTACCAGTAACCTCTCAAAGTGATTTTGCAACTGGATTAATTCCTGGCGTAACTATCAAACAGGCTGCAAATGAAGGTGCATCTGCAAATTTACTTGGAGTTGCTGGTATTGCAACAATCAATGGATCTAATGATATTACAATTGTTAATCCTGGCGTTGGATATACTCCAGCCGCAGCTGTCAAAACATACTCTAGTGTGCCAACGGTTACTTTAACTGGATCTGGAAGTGGTGCAATCGCTGATGTAACTATCAATAACGGTGTTGTTGGAGCGGTTACATTTACTAATGGTGGAAATAATTATGTGGTTGGAGATACTATTGGTCTTGGAACAATCGGTAAAGGAAATGGAAGTGGAGAAATTATTGCAATTGGTGTGGTTACAACTTCAAGTGCTTTATTAGTTGATAATGTTCAAGGATCATTTAATCTTGGTGTTGGAACAATTACATACTTTAATGGAACAAATATGGTTGCATTGGACGGTAATACCGTTGGAAGTGCTGCTACGGTTTCATCATTTGATGTAGATTCTGTATCTGATGGACTACACTTTAAAGTTAATCATAGAGCTCATGGTATGCACAATGCAAGTAATAGAGTTTCAATTAAAGGTATTCAACCAGATACTCCTATTACTACATTAACCGCAGATTATGCTAAATCATCAACATCAAATATATCAGTTGTCAATTCATCAAGTTTCTCAACATTTGAAGGTGTTGCTGTTGGTGCAACTAACTATGGATATGCAATGATCAATAATCTTGAAGTTGTGGCTTACACAGGTGTTGCAGAGGGACAGATAACAGGAATTACCACTAGAGGAATTGGGCCTCGTTCGTTTATGACTGGTGGAGGAAGCGGACAAAGCACTCCTATTAGTTCATATAATTCTGGTGCTCAAATTCAAAAATATGAAATTAATGGTGTAAACTTGAGAAGAATTAACGCATTCCATAACTTTAACGATGTTAATACAACTAATCACCCAATTGGATTGGATGAATATGCAATCAAAGTTGATATGAGTGCAAGTAAAGGATTAAATAACGAATCTCCAGGCGCAGATCGTAGTGGTAGTGGTAGTTTCCCAGCAAAATTCTTTAATCAAACTAAGAGTGATGGTGGTTCTGTCACAAGAGTTACAAGAAATTTGCAGTATGAAACTATAACTCCTAATTTAGCAACTTCAACTCCTCCAGGCACATCAGTTTCTGCAAAAATTAGAACAGTTTCTGCCACAAGTATAGGTGGTTCAGAAGAGTCATTTGTAGATCAAGGATTTGAAGATATTACTTTAAATGATCAAAATGAATTAGATTCACCTCGAATTATTGCATCCAAGATTAATGCGGATGCTAATTTAAGTGATATCATGCCTGCATCTAAATCTATGTTATTTGAAGTCGTGATGCAATCAGATGATGAAAACGTTTCTCCAATAATTGATTGTGATAGAATCTCAACAGTTCTTACTTCAAATAGATTAAGTGAGGGTGATTTTAGTAACAATAACTTTATGAAGAGAACAAAAGTTACTGGTGAAGATCCTAATACTGCAACCTATATTTCAAATATGGTTAAATTATCTAATCCAGCAACTTCTATTCTAGTAGAGTTCTCTGCTTACAGAACTGATGGTTCTGAAATTAGAGCATTCTATAAAACAATGGAAGAGGGATCTGCTGAAAACTCTTTTGACCGTGACTTTGAACCATTCCCAGGCTTCTCAAACGTTGATCAATTTGAAAAAGTGATTAATCCAGCAAATAATACTGGGCAATCTGATCAACTCGTTCCACCTAGTATTGGAAATGAGTTTAGAGAATATACTTTCAACTCAAGAGAAATACCAGCATTCTCTAAATTCCAAATTAAAGTTGTGATGGTTGGAAATAATCAAGCAAAACCACCAAAAATTAAAGAACTTAGAGGAATTGCATTTGCATAATGGAAAATCACATACCAGTAGAGGGGTCTTATGGACTTTATAGGGATGCAAATACATCTGCTATAATTAACAAAGACAAAAACGCATATAAAGCTTATCTTGATCGCAAGAAGGCAATGGAAAATAAAAATAATGAATTAGATCAAATGAAAGAAGATCTTGATAGTGTGAAGAGTGAGTTAGGAGATATTAAGGGTCTTTTATCTACTCTCGTTCAAAAACTAAATAATTAGAAAAATGGCACAACAACAGGTAATCACTTTTGATCCAGATGTCGCTGTTCCATATGGTGTTAACTTAACCATATTTTCTGGTGCAGATTTTAACACTACTTTTGTAATCAAAACTTCTGCTGGTTCAAGTATAGATTTTTCCAACTATACAGGAACAAGTAATATGAAGAAGTCTGCAATTGGAACTGCAAATACTTTTGGTGTGACACTTGGAGACACAAATGGAAGAGTAACTCTTTCTATGGGTTCAACTGTGACTAGAAGTTTGTCCGAGGGTAGATATCTATATGATATTAACGTGAGTTCTGGTTCTACATTCTTCAAAATTATTGAAGGTAATGTACTTGTCAGAACAGGAATTTCAACTTAGAGGTGAAGAATGGCTCAACCAAGTTCTAGAGATGGTTTAATAGATTACGCAAAGAGACAGCTTGGATTTCCTGTCTTGGAAATTAACGTTGCAGAAGAACAATTCTCAGATCTGTTAGATGACTCTGTTCAGATATATCAAGAGAGACATTATGATGGTATAATGAGGATGTATTTGAAATATCAAATTACACAAGATGATATAGATAGAGGCCGTGCAAGAGGAGATTCTTCAAGTGCTGGAATTACAACAACAACTGGTACATCTACAGTTGGTTTAACAACAACTTTTGATTTTGAAGAAAATCAAAATTATCTACAAATGCCTCCATCTGTTATTGGAGTCAATCAAATATTTAAAATTAGATCAGATACAGTTTATGATGGTTTATTTAATATAAAATATCAGTTGTTCTTAAATGATTTGTACCAGTTTGGATCAATTGATCTTCTTCAATATTCAATGGTTCAAACTTATCTTGAAGATATTACTTTCTTACTAAATCCAGACATGAGATTTAGATTTAACATTCGTCAAGATCGTCTTTATATTGATGCTGATTTCGCTACTTTATCAGTAGGTGATTTCTTTGTGATTGATTGTTTTAGGATCTTAGATCCAAATGATTTTACAAGAGTTTATAATGATCCATTTTTAAAAAGATATTTTACTGCATTGTGTAAAAAACAATGGGGTCAAAATTTAATTAAATTTCAAGGAGTTCAATTGCCTGGCGGTATTCAACTTAATGGTCGTCAAATATATGATGACGGTGTTGCTGAATTAGAAGAGATAAGATCTAAAATGGCAAGTGATTATGAGATGCCTCCATTGGATATGATTGGATAATGTTAAATCCATTTTTTCTACAGGGTTCTCAAGGAGAACAAGGTTTAGTACAGGACTTAATTAATGAACAATTAAGGATGTATGGTCTTGAGTGTCATTATATTCCTCGTAAGTTGATGACATCATCAACAATTATGAGAGAGGTTACTGAATCTAAATTTGATCAGGCATTTCCTCTTGAAGCTTATCTAATGAATGTTGATGGATATGCTGGTCAGGGGGATATACTATCAAAATTTGGTGTTAGAGTTACTACTGAAGCTACTTTTGTAATCTCTAGAGAGAGATTTGAGGAAGCAGTTGCACCTTTTTTAGAACAACAGGAAGGTGACTATGAGATATCAAATCGTCCAAGAGAAGGTGATTTAATATTCTCTCCATTAGGAAAAAAATTATTTGAGATAAAATATGTTGAATTTGAAATACCAAATTATCAACTAAGAAAAACTTATACATATCAACTTACATGTGAAGTCTTTGAATATGAAGATGAGGTTATTGATACAAATGTCAATACTATTGATTCAGTTGTCCAAACAGAAGGTTATTCTGCAAGATTAGTTTTATCTGGTGTTGGTAACACTGCGACTGCAAATACAACTGTGGTATTTGGTGGTATTCAACAAATATTTTTACAGAATGATGGTTATGGATATGCTGCTGCTCCCACAATTGGAATCACAACATCAGTTGGTACAGATGCAACTGCTGTTGCAATCATGACAGAAAGAACTGGTATTACAACTGGTAAATCTATCGATAGAATTCTTTTAATCAACCCAGGCAGTGATTATGTAGGAATACCTACTATAACCGTGCCAGGCACTGGTATAGCGACTGCTGGCATCACTACTCTAGGTTCTGTAGGTATCGTTACAATTACCTCTGGTGGATCAGGTTATACAACAACTCCAACAGTTGCGATTGGAACTGCACCAGAAGGAGGAACTAATGCAACTGGTGAAGTTGTGATGGTTGGTGGAACAATTAGTGCAGTTAGAATTAGCAATGCTGGTAGTGGATATACTTCTGCACCTACAATTACAATTGGTGCTGCAACGACAATCGCAGATGGTAATTATATCTTTAATGAGATAGTTCAAGTATCTTCAAGTTCTGCTGAAACCGCAAGAGTCAAGGTATGGGATTCTGGATCTAGAACTTTAGATATTGGTATGTTGACTGCAATGCAATTCCAAGTTGGTGAAAAGATTAGAGGTCTCGAATCTGGTGCGGAATATGTAATAGAATCTGTAGATTATGATAGTCCAAATGATTATCCAAATTCACAGTATAGTGCAAATCAATATAACGATAATGCAGACTTTGAATTAGAGGCAGATCAAATTTTGGACTTCTCTGAAGGCAATCCATTCGGAACATTCTAAATAGTTAGAAAGCTTTGATATGTTAGGTACTTATTTCTATCATGAGATATTAAGAAAGACGGTTATCGGTTTCGGTACTCTCTTTAATAATATTAATATACGACACACCGATGCGAGTGGAACGAATGTCAGCACCATGAAAGTTCCATTGGCTTATGGCCCAATGCAGAAATTTCTGGCAAGAATTCAACAACAACCAGAATTAGAAAGAGAGATTGCAATAACTCTTCCAAGACTATCTTTTGAGATGCAAGGATTACAATATGATCCAACTCGTAAGACTGGAATTGCACAGACTTTTCTTGCAAAAGGTGGTACAACTGCAAAGAAAGTTTATATGCCAATTCCATACAATGTTTCATTTGAATTAAGTATCTTGGCTAAATTGAGTGATGACGGATTGCAAATATTAGAACAGATTCTTCCTTATTTTCAACCATCTTTTAATATCACAATTAATTTAATTAGTTCAATTGGTGAGAAAAAAGATGTACCTATTGTTTTAGAAAGTATAAACTATAGTGATCAGTATGAGGGTAGTTTTGAAACTCGTAGAACAATTGTTTATACGTTAGGATTTACTGCAAAGACATATCTATTCGGCCCTGTTGCAGATAATCCAGAAGGTCTTATCAAAAAAGTTGATGTTGATTACTATGGTAATACAAATATTAAAACTGCAAAAAGAGTTCAAAGATACAGTGCAACACCAACTGCTAAGAAAAATTATGATGATGATCAAGCGACAGTTGTTGATGGTGCGTTCTCTGAGAAAGTTACAACATTCAAAGTTAGTAGTACAACCGATCTTGCTGCAAATCAAAGAATTATCATTGATACTGAGATTATGTTTATCAGAAGTATCAGTGGTCAGAATGTAACTGTGTATCGTGCATACGATAATACCATCGCTGCGAAACATGAACATAATACAAGTATTGGTGTTCTAAGTGTAGTAGATGATGCGGCGATTGAATTTGGTGACGACTTTGGATTTGATGAAATGTCATCATTCTTTAGTGACGGTAAGGATTTTAGTCCATCTCAAGGTATAGACATCTAGGAGAGTTATGAAAAATTTTGATTCTATCGAGGAAGCACTTAACGTAGATACGGAAGTTGTTGAAACTCCGAGGAAAGAGACTCGAAAGAATCAACTTTCAAAAGTAGAGGGAAATGATTCTGAGAAAGATTATGAATATAGTCGTGCTCAGTTATACTCTCTGGTTGAAAAGGGACAGGAAGCAGTAAATGGTATATTAGAATTAGCACAAGAATCCGATTCTGCAAGAGCTTATGAAGTTGCTGCAACAACAATCAAAGCAGTTGCAGATACAACAGACAAACTCATTGACTTGCAACAGAAGATGAAGGATCTAGAACAAGATCCAAACAAAGGCCCTACCAATGTTACCAACGCATTATTTGTAGGATCAACAGCAGAATTATCAAAATTAATTAAGAATCAAAAAGATGAAGATAATAAATGAAATCTCAAGAACTCACAGAATTTTTTAGTCTTCTAGGAAAGGCAAAAAAAGAAAAGAAAGAAGAGTTTAATAATCTTCTTAAAGAAGCTGACATCAATCTTGATGTCTTAACTTCGACTGTGGTTAGTGGAATTAAAGAAGCAAAAGTAAATCAAAAGAAACAAAAAAAGAAAGAAGAAAAATTAATAGAACAATTAGATACATTAATTGATACGATTGAAAAACCAAAAGAAGTTAAAGATATTACAGAACCAGCTGTTACAGTTGGTGTGCCTGAGGATTTTGATGTTTCAAAATTAGAAGAAGATCCTATAACTGTTCAAGATTGGAATAATGGTGATGACATTAAATTTACCGAAATAGATGCAGTAGATATTATCAAACCAGAACCAATCAAGACACCAGAGGTAAGTGATACTGTTGCACAAGCAATTAAGTTTATTGAAGAAACAAATATTAAAGAAGAGATTGAAAACTCAGATGAAACAAGTATTGAAAATCTTAAGGGTGAAATCAAACAAGTAAGAGATATTTTATATAAAGTCCTTGCACATGGGCCAGGATCTGGTGAGGTTAATCTTTTAAAACTTGATGATGTTGATGAGGATACTGCTAAAGTTGATGGTAAGTTTTTAAAATATGAATCATCAAGCGGTAAGTTTGTTGGTGCTGATGCCAGTGGTGGTGGTGCTGGAATTGGAACAAATGGAAGTGTTGATACAGTTGGAATCATAACTGCTGCACAGTTCTCAGGATTTAGTCATCTGATCGCTCCATATGCATCAACAAAAACTATTACAGTCAAAGTTGCAAGTAAGGTAGATGGAGAACACAGATATTATGGAACAGGAAGTGGAAGTGCTTATATTTTAGATAATGTTCAATCACCATTTTTAACACTTACGCCTGGTAGAACATATCGTTTTGATGTATCAGACAGTTCAAATAGTGGACATCCATTCCGATTTTATCTTGATGCTGCAAAGGCTACTGCGTACACAACAGGTGTTACTGTAGGATCAGGTTATGTAGATTTAGAAGTTACAGATTCTACACCAACTGTTCTTCACTATCAGTGTTCATCTCATGGTTATATGGGAAATGCAGTACAGATAAGTTCAAGTAATGCAATTAAATTAAACAGTCAAGCTGCATCATATTACTTAGATTATGACAATTTTACTAATACTCCAACCATACCTACCAACAATAATCAGTTAACTAATGGTGCTGGATATACAACTTTTGATGGTGCTTATAGTAGTTTATCGGGTAGACCCACAATACCTACCAACAATAATCAACTGACAAATGGTGCTGGATTTATTACAACATCATTTACTAACACCAATCAACTGACAAATGGTGCTGGATTTATTACTGCAAGTGATGATATTACAGGGAACTCTGCATCTGCAACAATACTTGAAAATGCAAGAACTATTGGTGGAGTATCATTTAACGGATCTGCAAATATAGATTTACCTGGCGTTAACTCTGCTGGTAATCAAAACACAACGGGAACTTCTGCTGGATTAACGGGAACACCAAGTATTACAGTTAATGCAGTCAACGCAGCGACTGGAACTTTCAGTGGTAATGTCACTATCGGTGGGACTTTAACATACGAAGACGTAACTAATATTGATTCTGTTGGATTAGTCACCGCAAGATCTGGATTGATTGTTGGTACTGGTGTCACATTAAGTAAAGATGGAGATGGATTTTTTACTGGTGTAACTACTGCAACAACATTTGTTGGAAACTTAACTGGAAATGTAACTGGAAGTGCGTCTCAATTAAATGGTCAGGCTGCTTCCTATTATTTGGATTACGGTAATTTTTCAAATACACCTACAATACCAACTAATAATAATCAACTTACTAATGGTGCTGGGTTTATAACCACATCATTTACCAATACTAACCAATTAACAAACGGTGCTGGTTTTATTGATGGATCTGCCCTGAATGCATCAAACTTAAGTTCAGGAACTGTACCCGATGCAAGATTCCCATCTGCATTACCAGCTATTGATGGATCTGCATTAACTGGTATCGCAGTTACTGATAATATTAGAACTAATACAAACGCAACTTTCCTACAGAACGTCAACGTATCTGGAACTACAACTGCAACAACATTCATAGGAAATCTCACTGGTAACGTAACTGGTAACGTTTCTGGTACATCTGGATCAACCACAGGTAACGCAGCAACCGCAACAAGACTTGCAACTTCAAGAACTATCGGTGGGGTTGGTTTTGATGGATCTGCTAGTATCAATTTACCAGGCGTAAACTCTGCTGGTAATCAAGATACAACTGGTAACGCAGCAACATCAACACTCGCAGTTAGTTCTCAAGGTTTAACAGGTTCTCCAAATATTACTGTTACTGATGTCAATGCTGTTGATGCAATTATCAGTGGTAACTTATCTGTTGCTGGAACGATTACATCTCTAGACCAAAATGATATTCTTGCAACTGGTATTATCACTGCGTCATCTGGCGTAGATCTTGGAGATCCAGGCATTATCACACTTTCAAGTGATACTTTGACAACTACATCATCAAGTGCAGATACGGTTGCAAGTGTTTCTGCAACAGTCAATCGTTCTGCAACTTTCCAAGTTCAAGTGACAAGAGGAACTGAATATCATGTGACAACTATTAATGTTGTTCATGACGGAACAAATGCCTTTTTAAGTGAATATGGAACAATTCGCACAGGTTCAATACTCGCAACTTTTGATGCCGACATCAGTGGTGGTAATCTAAGACTTCGTGTAACTCCGACATCCACAACTTCTACAGTCTTTAAATTATCTAAGACTGTAATAAAAGTATAAATATATCGTAGATCGTATTCGTTTATGGCTAAAAAGTGTCCGCCAGGCAAATATTACTGTTTCACTGATAAGAAGTGTAAGAAGATACCTCGTGGGTATCGAATAGGATCTCGTGGATATCTTGCGAGAGATAATCGTTCTGATAGTGATGGAGATGATGGTAGCGGCAATGGTAACGGAAGTTCTAACGGAAATGGGAACGGTGGGAATGGTTCTGGAAATGGTAACGGTGGCTCTGGTGGTAATGGTGGTGGTAATGGCTCAGGCGGGGGCGGGGTCGGGGAATCGGTAGTTTACGAAACATCAAATGTAGGACTCATAGCTAATGCTGTTTCTGAGTTAGAAGATGGTTTGATTAAGTTGACTGATACCTCTTATGTTTCAATTGATAAGTTGATGCAAAGTATATCAAAACGCAATAACATGTCACCAACTCTTTTACATAATCAATTCAAAGCAAAACATCTTACTATTCCAGATGATTGGGTTATAAGACAGAAGATGAAAGATATGAGAGAAGGAAAAATGACTGAGAAAGAGATGGATAAGAGAGAAGATATAGTCAAAGGAATGAAGAAGAATAAATCAGGATTTAAAAAACGTTATGGAGATGATGCAAAGTCTGTGATGTATGCGACTGCAACTAAGTTGGCAATGAAGAAAGAAGAT
>CENP01061489.1_pt1 | contig 20842 bp, 19 predicted proteins | sample 361281 | NCBI WGS metagenome assembly CENP01 (sample SAMEA2591122, study PRJEB7988) | marine metagenome | biome: marine biome (ENVO:00000447); feature: deep chlorophyll maximum layer (ENVO:xxxxxxxx); material: saline water (ENVO:00002010), including plankton (ENVO:xxxxxxxx) | depth 70 m | reverse complement strand
TCTTTTAAATGAGGAATTCCATTTTTATATGGAGATGCAGTTTCTCCCTGTATTAATGGTCTTAGATACTCTATTGCTCTGCTTGTAACATTCATTTTGTTTGAAGAAATAAATCTTTTAGGTAATTTTTTTTCAAGATTAGCAATTTTTGATAATGGCGCAGCTTTTATATTCCATTTATATTTTTTTGATTTACCGCGAACTATTATGGGCATCACCCCGTTCATTCCAGATAAAGCAAATTTAATTGCATATGAGCCGACAGCTTCCGCGTGATCAAGATCTACTTTTGATGCAATATGACTTGCACTTCTTTGAAGATAATCTGCTACAGCCCAATGATTTTTGAGTTTTAATTTTTTATTTATAAGATCTGCAATATAGGGAGCTACACCTCCAAGCTGTGAATGACCAAATGCATCTTTGGTATCTGATTCAGATAAAAATTTTCCTTTATTATTTTTAACACCTTCTGATACAACAATTACACAAAAGCCTATTTTTTTTACTGTATTTTTAACCTCTAATAAAAATTTTCTTTGATCAAAAATTATTTCTGGTAAAAGAATAATATGAGGAGCGTCGCCTTTATTTGTTCTAGCTAGAGCGGAGGATGCTGCCATCCATCCTGCATGTCTTCCCATGACTTCAAGTATAAAAACTTTAGTTGAAGTTTCTGACATTGATTGAACATCCAAAGAGGCTTCAAGTATAGATGTAGCAATATACTTTGCTGCAGATCCAAAACCTGGACAACAGTCTGTTAAAACCAAATCATTATCAACCGTCTTTGGTATAGCAATGCATTGAATTGGATAATTGAGTTTTTTACTTATTTGTGAAACTTTAAAAGCAGTATCTGCAGAATCATTTCCACCATTATAAAAAAAATATCCAATATTATGAGCCTTAAAAACTTCAATCAGCCTGTTATATTCTTGCTCACTTGTTTCAATATCTTTCAGTTTAAATCTACAAGAACCAAATATACCACCTGGCCTATGTTTGAGTGATATAAGAGATTTTACTGATTCTTTTGATGTATCAATAAGTTCTTCTCTGAGCGCTCCTAATATTCCATTTTCAGCAGCGAAAACCTTTCCAATTTTATTGCTTTTTCTTGCTTCCAAAATTAATGCTCCAGCAGTAGCATTTATTACTGCTGTAACACCTCCTGATTGTGCATACAAAGCATTTTTTTTCATTATATATACCTAAATATGTTGTAATAAAACTTGTTAAAGTATTATAACTAATATGAAGATACATATCTTAGGCATTTGCGGAACCTTTATGGGTGGCCTTGCACAAATACTCAAAGAATCGGGACATCAAGTATCAGGTTCGGATAACCAGTTTTATCCACCTATGTCAGATCATCTAGATTCTTTAGAGATTGAATTAATTGAAGGTTATTCACTAAAGATGCTTCCTAAAGCTGACCTATATGTGATTGGAAATGCTCTCTCCAGAGGAAATGAATCAGTGGAATATATTCTGAACAACCAACTGCCTTTTAAGTCTGGACCTGAAATTTTAGGTGAAATATTAAAAGATAGAAAAGTTCTTGCAGTGTCTGGAACCCATGGCAAGACAACAACTTCATATATGCTGGCTCATATTTTTCTATCCTTAAATAAAAATATTGGTTATTTGGTTGGAGGAGTCTCAAATAGTATTTCTGGATCAGCATCATTAGGTTCTCATGAGGTATTTGTAATCGAAGCTGATGAATATGATTCAGCTTTTTTTGACAAGAGGTCAAAATTTATACATTACTCCCCATCTACAGTAGTGATTAATAATATTGAATTCGATCATGCTGATATATTCAATAATTTGGATGATATAAAAAGACAATTTAATCATTTGCTAAAAATTGTACCCTCATCAGGAAATATAGTTTGTTTTTATGATGATAAAAATATTAAAGACGTTTTGCGAATGGGCACTTGGTCAAATGTTATTAAAATTAATCATAGAGACATTAAAGTTGACTTTAGTAAAAAAGAATTAAGCATCACTAATGAAAAATATTCATTAGCAAAACTGCCATTAATAGGGGAACACAATTTCAAAAATTATATTGCTGCGATTTTAGCTGCAAATACTTGCGGTATTGAAATTAGAGATGCTATAGAGTCTCTAGAAAGTTTTAATGGGGTAAAAAGAAGACTAGAGTTTAAAGGCGAATACTCTGGAATCAAAATTTATGATGATTTTGCACACCATCCAACTGCAATCTCCTATACTGCAAAAGCTATAAGGGATAAATTTAAGGATAAAAAAATCTTTGGAATTATAGAATTGGGTTCAAATACAATGTCATCTGGCTATCATGGTCAAGCTATTTATAGCTCAATAAATAACTTTGATAGAGTTGAGTGGCTAGATCATAATAACGTTCTAGAGGAAGAAAACTCATATCAAAACCATGATGATTTTTTAGCTGCTATAAAAAATGCTATAAGGAATTATGAAGTTGTTGTATTAATGACCAATAAAGACAGTAATAAAATTATTCAACCATTAATTGATTATTTATTATGAAAAACAGCCTTCCAATTTTTCCACTTGCCTTAGTCGCTTTACCAGGGACTATTCAGTCTTTGCAGATTTTTGAAGAAAGATATTTGAATATGGTTAAGCAATGCATGTCTGAAAATCATGGGTTCGTAATTGTTTTAAAAATAAACGATTCTTCTGAATTTGGTATTTCAAAAAAAGGCACATATGTAGAAATAATTGATTTTAATACCTTGCCAAATGGTCTTTTAGGAATAACCGTAAAAGCTGACAATAAAGTTTCAATAAATAATGTATGCCAACTTGCAGATGGTCTACATATTGCAGATGTGAAGCCTGAAATAGATCCGGAAGTTGACAATCAAGCCTTGTTAGCAGAGTATCCTGAGATTACTAATATATTATCTCAAATAATAAAACATCCAAAAATTAATGAGCTTCCTATAAAAGTTGACTTTAATTCTGCAGATTCCATTGCATATCATTTAGCTGGTCTGATTCCCTTAACATCAAGTCAAAAACAAAACCTACTTGAAGCATTTGATGCCTCTCAAAGACTTTCAATTTTAGCAAAATATATTGAAAAAATTTCTAGTTTGTGACCTAACTTACTTTTAAAGGTGGCTTATTTGACTTCCTTCTAAGCCAATTGATAGATTTTAAAATTGTTGGAATGGCAATAAATTTTTTCTCTATTATATACTTGCCTGGATAATTGCTAAGCATAAGTCCAATGATGATGGTAAACAAACCTTGACCAGGAAGAACCAGCATAATTACACCACCTAAAATAAGTGAGTATCCAACTAGATTCTTTAGAATTAAAATGAAATACCAAATCAATGGATTTTGAGACTTTATTTTTGAAACTCTTTTTATTACAAAATAATCTTCAGGAATTAGTGCAACGAGCCACTTAATACTTAACAAACTAAATAAGAAAACAAAAAGTGATATTGATCCGAACCAAATAATGACATTTTTATATGCATTAAAAATCTCAATCAAAGTATTAAATGATATTAATTCCAAAATTAGTCCCCTTTTTGATTAATAATGATTTAGTATAACTCTGAATGTTAATTAATTTTTTAGTAATCCATAATTTCTGAGATATAAGCAAACTTGACTGAAAAAAAACTTCAAAACATTTGTCAAAATAGTTTAAAAGATAATAAAGCTGAAAATATTTTGTCCCTAGATATAGAAAGTATATCTTCTTTTGCAGATACCATAATAATTGCAACTGCAAACTCAAACAGACATGCAAAATCTCTTGCAGATAAGCTAGTTGAGTCGATAAAAGATCACAAAAGGAATGTTATAAATGTTGAAGGTAAAGTTGAATCTGGCTGGATCTTGGTTGACTGTGGAAGTGTTATTGTAAACATTATGAAAGAAGAAATAAGAGATTTTTATGACTTAGAAGGTCTTTGGGGAGAAAACACCCTTCTTAGTAACATAAATCAATGAATTTATCTGTCATCTCGGTCGGTAATAAACCAAATAAGTGGGAATTAGAGGGGATTGAGCATTATTTAAAGCAGCTTAAAAATAATATAAAAATTAATTTTATAAATATTAAAGGGCAGCAGAATCCTAAAAGAACAATTGAAGAGGTTATTAAAATTGAATCAGACCTAATTTTAGAAAAAATTCCATCCACTAGTTATCTCATTTCATGGGATATAGAAGGAGAAAAAATCAACAGCAAAGAGCTAAGTATGATATTTGAAAGGTCTATGCAAATAAACGCTAACATATGTTTCGTTATTGGAGGCTCATTCGGAATATCTAAAGATATTAAAAAGCTCTCTGAAAGAGTGATCTCTGCTTCAAATTTTACTTTCCCTCATAGGCTTTTTAGAATAATTCTTATTGAACAAATCTATAGAGCAATTTCTATAATTAATAAAAAGCCTTACCATAAATGATTGACATAGATGAGAGGTACGTTGAGAAAAAAAGTTTTTTTAATAGACTTTTGGTGGTTTATATTTTTTTTGGCATCGCATTCTCATTTTTTCTGCATAAGACATATTCTTTGCAGATATCTGAATACACAAACTATGAATCAGCATCAATTAAAAATAAGACAAAAGAGGTTTTAGTTCAACCAGTAAGAGGAGTAATTTATGATAGAAATGGCAACATTATTGTTAAAAATGTTCCAACTTATGATCTTATATTAAAACCCTCAAAAGTAATTAGTATTGAGAATTTTTTAAATAATATATCTGAAATTATTGATTTTAATGAATCCGAATTTGATTACATAAAAGAAAATTTTGCTGCTAAAGCTAGTCTCAATAGAGAGCTTGTAATTAAAAAAGATTTATCAATGGAAGAAATTGCTAAATTTGAGGTAAGAAGCTTCAGATTTCCTAGTGCTTTTATTGATGTAAGATATAGTCGCATTAATAATTATCCTCATTTATTTTCACATGCAGTTGGTTATGTGAGTGGTGTTAACAATGAAGAAATCGAAGAAATTCTAAGGAATCAAGACTTAGCTCAAATAGAAACAATTTTTAAATATTCCAATGGATTTCAAATGGGTAAAACAGGTTTGGAAAATACCTATGATGATTCTCTCAGAGGTAAATTTGGTAAAAAGGTCTATCAAGTAGATGCAAGAGGCAGGTTATTAAAAGAAGAAGAATATATAAAGCCTATAAATGGTGAAGATCTTTTTACATCATTGGATATTGGAGCGCAAAAAATTGCATACAACCAAATGAATAATAGGCGTGGAGCAGTTGTTGCAATTGAAATTGATACTGGGGCAATTGTTTCTTATGTTAGCACTCCCAGCTTCTCAACCAATGCAATATCAAATGGAATTTCATCAAAGGAGTTCAATTCACTAATTAAAGATATTAATAAGCCTTTTTTTGATAGGGCATCTCAGGGAAGATATTCTCCAGCATCAACTATCAAACCTGCAATCGGCTTATTTGGAATTGAAAAAAATATTATCGATTGGAATTTTTCAATGAAAGATCCAGGATTTTTTGTCTTGCCAGAAGACCAAAGAGTTTACAGAGGATGGAGAGAAGGAGGTCATGGTAATGTTAATTTAAACAAGGCGATAATTGTTAGCTCAAACACTTTTTTCTTTTCATTAGCATACAAATCAGATATTAATGAATTAATAAATCATCTATCTAATTTTGGCTTTGGAAAAAATGTGTGCATTGATTGTTTTAATCCTGATAATGGATTATTACCAACACCAGAATGGAAAATGAATAATTTAAATTTTGGATGGTTTAAAGGAGATACTGTTAATTTAGGAGTTGGTCAAGGTTACTTGAGTGCAACTCCATTGCAACTCGCATATTATTCAATGATCTTAGCAAATTACGGCATTTCTCAAAATCTTTCCTTTGTTCATGAAAATAAAGAAAAGAAAAAACATAAAATAAATATTGAAAATATTAATGATCAGGACTGGAACAAGCTTCACGCAAGCATGATAGGGGTTATCGATAGTCCAATAGGAACTGCTAAAAGATTACAGAAATTAAAAAAATTTAAAGTTGCAGCAAAATCAGGAACAGTAGAATTAGTAAGTACTGATACAAAAGAAGATTATAAAATTATTAGAGAAAATGAAGGGAATAGAGATCATGCAATCATTATTGCCTTTGGACCAATGCCTAACCCAAAATATGCTGTAAGCGTAGTTATTGAAAACGGTGAAAGTGGAGGTTCAGTTGCCGGACCGGTTGCTATAGCAGTACTCAATGATTTGTTAGAAAAATGAAAAAAAAATTAGAATTTAAAAATTTTTCAATATATTTTGATCAATACCTATTTATATCTATTGCTTTATTGTCAGTTTTGGGCTTATTTTTTTTATACAGCGCATCTCAGGGAGATTCTAATACTGTTATAAAGCAATCAATATTTGTTGGTTTCGGATTGCTTCTAATGTTTATATTAAGTCAACCAGATCCCGATTTTTATAAAATTTTTTCAAGTTTATTTTTATTTATAGCAATAGTCTTAATGTTTGCAACCATGATTTTTGGTAGGGAAATTAATGGAGCAAAAAGATGGTTGGATTTTGGTTTTTTTACACTACAAACATCAGAAATAATTAAGATAGCTTTACCAATATTCTTAGCTTCATATTTATATAATAAGCCCTTACCAATTAGCTTAAAGCATACATTCATAACATTAACTCTAATTTGTTTTATTTTTTATCTAGTTTATTCTCAGCCTGATCTTGGAACAGGCCTAGTTGTCTTTATGGCAGGTGTCTATATTTTATTTTTAGCAGGATTAAGTTGGAAATTTATTTTTACTTCTTTTGGTTTAATCATTCTTTCAATGCCATTTTTATGGAGTAATTTTTTAGAACCGTTCCAAAGACAAAGAATATTGACTTTTATTAATCCATCCAATGATCCATATGGTAGCAGCTGGAATATAACTCAATCAAAAATTGCTATTGGTTCAGGTGGAATGAATGGCAAGGGATACTTAGATGGATCTCAAGCTAATTTAAATTTTTTACCAGAAGCAGAAACAGATTTTATTTTTGCTGTAATTGCTGAAGAATTTGGTTTTATCGGTATTTGTATATTGTTATCTTTTTTCTTTTTTATTTTGTTAAGGTGCATATATCTTGCATTTAATGCTAGGGATAGATTTTGTAGATTAACTATTGGTGGACTTAGTCTAGTTTTTGCATCAACATTATTTATTAATATAGGCATGGTTGTTGGGATAATGCCTGTTGTAGGAATGCCTATGCCATTTATCAGCAAAGGTGGCTCATCTTTGTTATCATTCTACATGGCTTTTGGAATTATTATATCCATGGCAACACACAAAAAATTAATGCAAAAATGAAAAAAATTATATTAATAACATTAATAATTACTTCCTCTTTGCAGGGCAATTACTTAGAACATCCTAAATCAAAGGCTTTAATTGATGAGCTTGTAATAGAGCATGGATTTGAGAAATCTTTCGTAGAAGACGTTTTATCTAGTGCTATGAAACAACAAAAAATAATTGACTCTATTTCAAAGCCGGCTGAATTTACTTGGACTTGGGATAGATATAAAAATTTATTTATAGAAGAAAAAAGAATTGCTAATGGAAAATTATTTATTAAACAAAACCTTAAAACTCTTGAGAGAGCAGAAAGAGAATTTGGAGTACCAAAGGAAGTAATCACATCAATTCTTGGTGTAGAAACAAGATATGGAAAGATTCAAGGGAATTATAGAGTCATTGATAGTTTGCTAACACTTGGTTTTGACTATCCTAGAAGAGCTAAATTCTTCAGAAAAGAGCTTGTTGATTTCTTTTTGTTAACGAGAGAAAACCAATTGAATATTAATCAGATAAAGGGCTCATACGCCGGAGCTATGGGGTATGGGCAATTTATTTCTTCAAGTTACAGAGCATATGCAATTGACTATGATGGGGACGGGTATGCAGATTTATTTAACTCAGTTGATGATGCTATAGGAAGTGTAGCTAATTATCTATATATTCATGGGTGGAAAAAAGAGGGTGAAATTATTTATGATGCTTATCCTAATAATGTAAGAAAAGTTTTTAAACCTAATAAAGCACTTTCGAAGTTTATACCTCTAAGTTTTAATGAAGATGGAAAAGAAATATATTTCATTGGAGATGACAACTTTGTTGCAATAACCAAATATAATATTAGTCATTTTTATGCAATGGCAATTTATTATTTATCAGAAGAGTTAACAAAATGAAAAAAATATTAATAATACCTCTATTAACATCAGTATTCGCTTTTGGACAAAGTTTTGTGCCTGATGCCCCAGAACTAGATTTAAAAAGCTATATTTTAATTGAACCAAACACAAATACAGTAATTGCAGAGTTTAATTCAACTTCAGAAATAGAGCCTGCAAGTATGACAAAGATAATGACAGCATATGTAGCAGCTGATCAAATATCTAATGAATTAATTGCACTTGATGATGAGGTTTTAATTAGTGAAAAGGCATGGCGCATGGAAGGTTCAAGGATGTTCATCGAAGCTGGTAAAAGAGTTAGTGTATCTGATTTGCTTAAAGGAATAATAATTCAGTCAGGTAATGATGCTTCAGTTGCAATTGCTGAGTATGTGGGTGGTACAGAGAGGGGTTTTGTTGACCTTATGAACGCTTATGCAGGCTCACTAAATATGAATAACACCAATTTTCAAAATTCTACTGGGCTTCCTGCCGTGAATCATTTTTCATCAGCTAAAGATCTTGCAATCTTGACCTCTAATTTAATAACTGAGTTTCCAGAAATCTATTCTTTTTATAAAGAGAGGCAATTTACTTTTAATGAAATTAAGCAATTGAATAGAAATAAACTTTTGTGGAGAGATGACTCGTCTGATGGAGTCAAAACAGGTCATACCAAAACTGCAGGTTATTGTTTGGTTGGTTCTGCTAAAAGAGGGGATATGCGATTAATTACTGTTGTTGCTGGCAGTGACTCAGATAATAATAGATTTATGGCAAGTCAAAGATTATTAGAATATGGCTTTAGGTTTTTTGCAACACAAAAAATTCTTAATGCAAATCAAGAATATAAACAAATAAATATATGGGGTGGGGTTGAAAAATCTCTTGGTCTTGGTGTTTTAGAAGATATATCCATAACACTTCCAAGAACTAGTTTTAAAGATCTAGTTGTTAATTATAATTACAGCAATAACATTCAGGCTCCAATTGAGATTGGCCAAAAAATAGGAATATTAGAAATTGTAAATAATGATGAAATAGTATTTTCTACAGACCTAGTAGCTTTACAGAATATAAAAGCTAAAGGATTTTTTGGTAGATTGTGGTCTAAATTTGTTTTGTGGATACTGAGCTTATTTGGTATGACTGACAATGGATCAGATTAAAGCCGTATTTAATGGTAATTTTGATTACATAGAAAATATAAAAGTTTCTCCCTTCTCAAGGGCATATACATTTTCAGATAGTGTTTACGAAGTTATACCTTTTTATAATAAGAAATCTATTTCATTTGAAAGTCACATTGAAAGGTTACAAAAAAGTGTAGATGCTCTCTCCATAAAGGTAGATTTAAACAAGGTTACAGATGAGATAAATCAGCTTTTATCTTCATCTGCTTTTGATAATGGTTATATTTATTATCAAGTTACTAGAGGACAGGATATGGTTAGATCGCACATTTACTCTGATAAAATTAATACAGAGACTTTTGGCTATATTACTTCCTGTTCATTTGAAACTAAAAAATTAAATGTAATGATATGTGATGATATAAGATGGGGAAGATGCAATATAAAATCAACTTCACTATTAGCCAATGTATTGAATATGAATAATGCTAAGTTACATAATTGTGATGAAATTATTATGCATAAGGATGGAATTCTGACTGAGGCTGGTGCTTCTAATTTATTTTTTATTAAAAATGAAACTGTTTGCACACCATCTTTGTCTAACAACATTTTGCCAGGTATAACAAGGTCAATTTTAATTAATGCCTTATCGAATAAAGGTATTAAGGTTCTTGAGGGAGATTTTAATTATCTAGAATTGAAGACGGCTTCATCTGCCTGGCTCACAAGCTCTACTAAAGGAATAGCCCCAATAGAAAATATAGTTAACTTTGATCACTCTTTAAGTATTGATGATCCTTGTTATATTTCTTGTAAGGAAATTTTTGATTCTAAATTCTTTGGTTAATATTTTAATTAGTAGTCAGATTTACAATCATTCTATCTACATCATCCCAGAAATTTTTTTGAGATAAGCCTTTGCTAGTAAGGTCAAGTTCATAAACATTTTTTTGCATTGATATGAGTTTTTGTAAAGAATGAAATTTAATAAAATTCATATAACTTGAAATTTTGCTGCTCCAGATACCGGATTTTTCTAAACTTAATCTAGGATTTGTGTTTTGTTTTGCAATAGCTGAACTGGTGACAATTTTACCAATTATCCATACTAACAAAGGAGCATAATGTGCTTCAGAATCTTTAATTGAATTAGTAATCCTTAAAGCATGTTTTACATTCAAATTTACAAGAGCATCTTCAAGTTCGAATGGAGCAAATTCAGCTGAATCTGTGTAAAAAAGATTAGAAATATCCATATCGTTTTCATAAATTAATTTAAGAATATTTATTTCATTTTGTTGAGCAACCAAGTTTCCAGCATTTAATTCGCTCATGTTCTTTATTAAATTTTTTTTGTCTTTTTCAGGAATAAATTCTAATTGAGCCTTTAGCCATATTTTTTCTTCAAAAGATTTTAATTTTCTACATTCAACAATAAGTGCATTTTTTTCCATAGCTTTATAAAGCTTTGTTTTAGTATTTAATTTTTCATTATGAGAGTTAATAATAATCGTAATATTTTCATTGTTGAAAATATTCTCTATTTGAAATATTTTTTCTAATTTATCTGGCAATCGACCTTGATCATGACTTATATCGATAATTAATTTTGATCCAAAAAGAGATCCACCTGAACTCTCAATAATAATCTGCTCTATTTGATCAAAATTTTCTTTTGTAATCAGCCTTCTTTCATTGAACCCTTTTTGAGATAAATATTTTTTTATTAAATCTTTTGAATTATTTCTTAAGACAACTTCAGAGCCATATATAAAAAAAATATTTTGAGATTTTTCTAGATATTTCCCTAGAGAAAGAGATTCACATTTCAAAGAAATTAACCTCTAGCAGTATTTGATTAAATATTTCATTATCAATAATTTCTTTGAGACTTCTGATTGCTTCTTGTTCAGCATAAGGATTTAGCTCGCTCGAATTATACCTTTTCATTACTTTAATGTTTTTATTATTTGTTTTTGAATTACTAATAATTTCAAGTTTAATGCTTGCAGTCACTTCGCCTTCTAGAGACCTAAGTGAAGATCCTGCATATATATTGTAGTTAGTGGAATTAAAGTCTTTTATGAAAATACGAGTTTTATTTTCATCTTTAGTAGATGAATGTCTAAAAGACATATCTATTATTTCTTTAAGAGATTCAGGAATGGAATCATCATAGCTAACTGTATAGTTCTTACCATTATCCGGACCTAATGCTATTTGATTAAAACTACAACCTGAAACAAGAAATATAGAAATGAATAAAATTAAAGAATAAAGAAGCTTCATAAAATTTATCTTAACTAGCAAATAAAAAATATTAAAGTATTAAGAAAAATTAATTAGCTAGATAACAAAATTCATGATTTTTCCTTTGATATAAATTACTTTTTTAATATTTTTTCCCTCAAGATTAATGGCAACATTTTCAATTTTTTTTGCAATTTCTTCTATTTTATTTTGGCTATCTTCAATTTTTGCAGTTGTTTTACCTCTTACTTTCCCATTAATTTGTATTACTAATTCAAATTCAGAAATTTCTAATAAGCTGTCCTCAACTTTTGGCCATGAAGATTCTATTTCTTCTGGAGCATTAGATTTATAAAAATGATTCCATAAGTGCTCTGAAACATGTGGCGCAATAGGATTAAGGGTTTTAAGAATAATAATTATTGTTTCATTCAAACAATATTTTTTTGAGTCTGAAGCATCTTTGTTTTTAAATTCATCAGGTATAGCATTAAGAAGCTCCATTATCGAAGCTATTGCAGTATTAAAGGAAAATCTTGTTTCAAAATCATTGGTAACTTTTTTCAATGTTGTGTGTGTTTTTCTTCTTAGTTCTAGCTCTTCTTTTGAAAAGTTATTTGGGGTACTAATTTCTTCGTAATTTTTGTTAATCACTAAATTCCATATCTTTTTTATAAATCTGGATGCACCCTCAACTGAAGATTCAGACCATTCTAAACTTTGTTCTGGTGGTGCAGTGAACATCATGTAGAGTCTTACTGTATCGGCACCATATTTATCAATATAAGACTGTGGGTCGACTGTATTACCCTTTGATTTAGACATCTTTGCGCCATCTTTAAGAACCATGCCTTGGGTTAATAGTTTTTTAAATGGTTCATTGCCCTCAACCATACCCATATCTCTTAGGGCCTTATGAAAAAATCTTGAATAAAGTAAGTGAAGTATGGCATGTTCAATGCCGCCAATATATAAGTCTACTGGAAGCCAATACTTTGTGTTTTCATCAAAAATTTCACTATCATTATCAGCAGAAGTAAATCTAGCATAGTACCAAGATGAATCCATAAAGGTATCAAATGTGTCAGTTTCTCTTTGCACTTCATTAGATATTTTGAAGAAATTTTCATTTTGATTTAAAGGGATCGGTGGAGAATTTTTTGGTAAATCTGGAAGAATTACAGGAAGTTCATTTTCCTCAATCAATTTAGCATCACCGTTTTCATATATTACAGGTATTGGACATCCCCAATATCTTTGTCTACTAACTCCCCAATCTCTTAATCTAAACTGTATAAGCCCTTCACCAAGATTTTTTTCACTTAGTTCTTCAATGATTTTTTTTGATGCTGAATCTGAGTTCAAGTCATCATATTTATCCGAGTTAATCAAAATACCTTTATTGAGAACAGGTAATTTATCATCTTTGCCAATTGAAATAACTTGTTTTATATCAAGATCATATTTAGAAGCAAATTCAAAGTCTCTCTGATCATGTCCAGGAACACCCATAACAACTCCTGTGCCATAATCAAGAAGTACAAAATTCCCAATCCATACTGGTATTCGTTTATTTGTAAGAGGGTGTATAACTTTAATTCCAGTATCAATTCCCAACTTTTCTGCTTTAGCCATATCTGCTTCAGCAGATGATGTTTCTTTGCATTTGATTAAGAAAGATTCAATTTCCTTATCTTTTTTTGAAAGGCTTAATGCAATTTCATGATTTGGAGAAATAGCTACAAAAGAGACGCCAAAAATTGTATCAGGCCTTGTTGAGAAAGCAGTTAGGCATTCTTCTGAGCCTTCAATTTGATATTTAATTTCTGCTCCATGAGATTTACCAATCCAGTTTTCCTGCATTGTTTTCACATTTTCTGGCCAATCAACTTCACTTAATGATGAGAGTAGCTCATCAGCGTAATAAGTAATTTTTATAAACCACTGATCAATTTCTTTAATTTCTACTTGCGCGCCAGACCGCCATCCTTTTCCATCTATTACTTGTTCGTTTGCCAGCACAGTTTCATCTACCGGATCCCAATTAACTAGTGATTTTTTTTTATAAACGAGACCTTTCTCAAAGAATTTTTTAAAGATTAATTGCTCCCATTTATAATAATTTGGTTCGCATGTTCTTAGTTCTTTAGACCAGTCATATCCTAATCCCAGAGATATGAGCTGTTGCTTCATATGTTCTATGTTGTCATTTGTCCATTCTTTAGGGCTGACTTTATTAGCAATTGCTGCATTTTCTGCAGGTAGCCCGAATGCATCCCAGCCCATTGGTTGAAATACATTAAAATTATTCATTCTTTTGTATCTAGATATTACATCGCCAATGGTATAGTTTCTGACATGACCCATATGGAGTTTGCCTGATGGATATGGAAACATTGAAAGACAATAGTACTTTTCACGATTATCAGGCTTTGCTTCAAATCTTCCATCCTCAATCCACTTTTTTTGAGCAGATTCTTCAATTTTTTTTGGATTATATTCAGTTGCCATCTTTCAAAAATTCATTTTCTAAATAGTTAATTGTATGCTTATTATCAACAAAAGTTTTGTCATGAAGAATTCTTTGATGAAGAGAATGATTGGTTTTAATTCCATCAATAAAAAACTCATCTAATGCACTAATCATTCTTTTTATAGCAGAATTCCGTGAATTGGCTTGAGTTATTATTTTTGCTAGAAGAGAGTCATAATAAGGTGGAACAGTATAACCTCCATATATATGTGAATCATATCTAATACCAAAACCACCAGGTATATGCATTTTTGTTATTTTTCCAGGAGAAGGTTGGAATGTTTCTGGATCCTCTGCATTAATTCTACACTCCATAGCATGCCCATTAAAATTTATAGATTCTTGTTGTAAAGTTATTTCCATACCAAGGGCAATTCTTAGCTGAGCCTTAACAATATCAAATCCAGTTATCATTTCTGTAACAGGATGTTCAACCTGAATCCTTGTATTCATTTCAATGAAGTAGAATTCAGCATTTTCATATAAAAATTCAATTGTTCCTGCTCCTTCATATTTAAGTTTTTTACATAGTTTTATAGAAGCTTCATATGTTTGATCGAGCGCATCTTGGTCGATATTTTTTGCAGGTGCTTCTTCGATAATTTTCTGATGTCGCCTTTGCATGCTGCAATCTCTAGTTCCCAGATGGATAGCATGACCCTTACCATCGCCAACTACCTGAATTTCAATATGTCTGGGATTAGGAATAAATTTCTCTAAGTAGATTTTCTCATTACCAAAAGCATTTTTTGCTTCTTGCATTGTTATTTCTGCACTTGAAATAAGATCATCTTCACTTTCGACAACTCTCATTCCTCGACCACCGCCACCAGCAGTAGCCTTAATCATGATTGGATAACCTATGTTTTTTACAATTTTTTTAAATTCTTCCGGATCTTCTGGAATATCATCTTTATAACCTGGAACGATTTGAATACCTGATTCTTCAGCTAATGTTTTTGCAGTTATCTTATCTCCCATATTTTTAATAGTTTCTGAGTTAGGCCCAATAAATTTAAAACCACTTTTTTCACACATCTCTGCAAAATTAGAATCCTCAGCAAGGAAACCATAGCCAGGGTATATTCCATCCACTTGAGTTAACTCAGCAGCAGAAAGAATTGCTGGTGTGTTCAAATAGCTTTCAAGTGGAGAGGCTGGACCTATGCAAACTGTTTCATCTGAAAACTTCAAATGTTTGAGGTCTTTATCACCCTCTGAATAAACTGAAACAGTTGAAATATTTAACTCTTTGCAGGCTCTTATAGCCCTAAGTGCTATTTCCCCTCTGTTTGCGATGAGAACTTTAAAAGGCATGATAATTTAGTTAATCGTTATAATATGTTGTCCGTATTCGACTGGCTGCCCATCTTCTACGTTAATTGAAACTACCTTACCGCTAAAATCAGATTTTATCTCATTCATCATTTTCATAGCTTCAATGATACAAAGTACATCACCTTCTTGAACAACATCACCAACTTTAATAAACGGATCCTTATCTGGACTTGGTTTTCTATAAAATGTGCCAACAATTGGCGATGTTATTTGATTGCCTTCAATATCTTCTTGTTGAACCTCTTTTTCTGAAGCAACATTTGTTTCATGAACAACCTGTTTTTGTATTACCGGCTCGACGTGTGTTTGAGATTTATTATCTCTTGAAATACGAACCGACTCATCTCCTTGGCTAACTTCTATTTCTTTGAGATCAGAGTCCTGCAACATTTCTATTAATTTTTTAATTTTTCTAATATCCATCTAACTCTCCAAGTTATTATTAATAGCTTCATTAAGTGCTAGTTCATAACCTTTAAAACCCTGTCCTTTGATAACATTTGTTGCTATATCAGAAAGGTATGAAAATTTTCTAAAATCTTCTCTATTATCAATGTCAGAAATGTGTACCTCATAGAATGGAATTTCTACACTAGAAAGAGCATCTCTAATTGCAATACTAGTGTGCGTATAGGCTCCAGGATTTATAATAATTGAATTTATATTGTCCTTTAATTTTGCATCATGAATAGCATTAATTATTTCATGTTCAGCATTGGTCTGCTTGCAATATAATTTGCAGCCTTGCTTTTCAGCAAGAATTACAAGGTTTTCTTCTAGCTCGGACAATGTTGCCTCACCATATATGCCTTTTTCTCTCATACCTAATAGATTTAAATTAGGCCCATTTATTAATAAAATGTTCATTTTAAGATTTTAACAGAAATTAAACGAATTTATAAAGTTTTTTAAAGAAGTTTATGTATTTGTATTGGGTAGCAGATACCTATATCAGCACAGCCTTGGTATTTTATCAATATATTATTTAAATCCAACCCTGTCGTATTATTTAATTTAATTAATACTTTATTCCTGAATATTCTACTTTCACCAAAGAATTCATCTTTATGCATATATTCTTCAGATTTTAAAATTTCAAACTTAAATGTCTCATTAGTATTTTCAATTTTTATACTTTCAAAGTATAAGTAGTACCCCTCTTTAATGTCCCATGAAATTAATACAGCCTCATCACTTATGACTGTTTCTATATTAAACGCTTTTATTGGTGGCAAAACGCCACTTTCTTTATTTAAAAAGTCTAGTGTGCTTGAATTTGAGTATAAATTTAAAGATAGGAGTATAATTATAATTAATCTCATCATTGAGTTTAAAGAATAAACTTCTAAGTAAGCAAAATAAAGCACAAAATTATTTAAATAATCATGAGAACTATATTGTTAAAAAATTTTTTTCTAATACCATTATGGTTTTTTAATATCTTTATAAAAAAGAGACCTCCATATAGAGGTCATATTTTTGACCAACAGTCTCAAGCTTTAATTAGTCTTCAGCCATCAATAGATCTTACGACTGTTCCAGATAATGAAATTTCTGATATTAGAAAGTTAATTGCAGAAAATAGAATCAAGAACAAGCTATCACTGAATCCCAAAAATCCTGTCATGAAGTTCGATCACTTTTTAGGTATTGATAAAAATGTTTTACTTCGTGAATATAATCCCTATTCTATAAATACTGATAAGGTTGTTTTATTTTTTCATGGTGGCGGCTATGTATTAAATTCTGTTGAAACGCACGACGATACAGTTTCTTATATGGCTGAAAAATTAAAGGCGAGATTTTTTTCTTTGGAATACAGACTTTCTCCAGAGAATAAATACCCAGATTCACTAGATGATGCATTATTCGCTTATGAATGGTTAGAGAAAAATGGATATACGTCGGGTAAAATTTCTGTATGTGGGGATAGTGCAGGCGCTCACTTAGCAGCTTCACTGGTTCATAAACTTATAGCTGATAACTGCGACAGACTTCCTGACAGTCAGTTCTTGATTTATCCTATGTGTGATCCTAGCTGTAAATCTGAATCATATGATGACTTGGCAGAAGGTTATTTGCTTACAAAGAAAACGATGATTTGGTTCTGGGAAAAATTAGGAAAAAGTGAAGAGAATATAAAAGACCAAGCGTTTAATTTACTGAAGTTAGATACTGATTTGGCAATGCCCAATACCATAATTATTACTGCTGGATTTGATCCATTGTGTGATGATGGAGAAAAGTATGCATATTTGTTGCATGAAAAAGGAGATAAAGTAAAACAATTGCATTATCCTAATATGTTCCATGGCTTTGCATCTGCAACACGAATAAAAGCTGCTCAAATAGCTGTGGATGATTTTTTAAGTGAATATAAAAAAATACTATGAGTAATATATTAGAAATTAGCAACTTAAGTATAAATTTTGCTACAAGGGATGGAAGTTTTAAAGCAGTAGATGATATAAGTTTTAATATAGAAAATAATAAGACTATGGCACTTGTTGGCGAGTCAGGGTCAGGAAAATCTGTTACAGCTATGTCTATTCTTCAATTACTACCGAGACCACAGGCATCATATTCACAGATCTCATCAATAAAATTTAAAGGTGATGAAATAATTGATGCTCCTAATGATAAATTACTAAACATAAGAGGTAACATTGTCTCAATGGTTTTCCAGGAGCCAATGACATCATTAAACCCATACCATAGAGTTGGTAATCAAATAACAGAGTCAATAATACTTCACACTAATACCTCTAAAAAAGAAGCCATTGATGAAGCTAAAAAGCTACTTGAACTTGTAGAAATTGATGATGTTGAAAGAAGATTTTATGCATATCCTCATGAATTATCTGGAGGTCAGAGACAAAGGGTTATGATTGCAATGGCACTGGTCAATAAACCTCAATTACTAATAGCAGACGAGCCTACCACTGCATTAGACGTAACTATTCAGGCTCAAATTTTAGATTTGATGTCTAAATTAAAAAATGAACTAGGCATGTCAATTTTATTCATAACTCATGATCTTGGCTTAGTTCAGCAGTTTTCAGATAACGTATGTGTAATGAAAGATGGGGTTATTGTTGAACAAGGGGTAACGTCAGATGTTTTCAATAATCCAAGCCATGATTACACAAAAAGACTTTTAGACGCTGAACCAAAACCCAAAGAAACAAGGACATTAAATAATAATCCGATAATTGAAGTAGATAATTTAAATGTTTTCTATAACATCCCGTCTGTAAACATTTTTAAAAAAAATACCTTCCATGCTGTAAAAGATGTTTCATTCAAAATATTTGAAAATACTACAATTGGATTGGTGGGTGAGTCGGGATCTGGAAAGTCAACTCTTGGTAAAGCAATAGCTCGATTGGTTGATTATGAAGGAAATGTATTCTTTAAAACCAAGAACATTGATTCCAATTCTCATAAAAATAACAAAGAGTTAAAAAAAGACATTCAAATAGTCTTTCAAGATCCTTATGGTTCACTTTCACCAAGAATGACAATTGGAGAGATTGTAGGAGAAGGACTAGGAGTGCATTTTAAACTGTTAAAAAAAGAAAAAGAATTTAAAATAGATAAGGTTCTCTCAGATGTAGGAATTGAAATTAATGCAAAAAATAAATATCCGCATGAGTTTTCAGGAGGACAAAGACAAAGAATTGCTATTGCAAGGTCATTGATAATGAATCCTTCATTTATGATTTTAGATGAGCCTACTTCTGCATTAGATAGATCAATACAGATACAAGTAATTAATCTTCTTAAGAGTATTCAAGATGAATATGGCTTGACCTATCTTTTTATCAGTCATGATTTAAAGGTTATAAGATCAATGTCGGATTATATTTTCGTAATGAAAAATGGTGAGATTGTTGAGTCTGGAATTTCAGAGGAAGTTTTTGATGAACCAAAAGAAGAATATACTAAAAAACTATTAACAGCTGCTTTAAGGTATGCATCTGAATAACAATTATGACAAATAGAAAATTTTCAAAAAATCTTGTAGATGGTCCAAATCAAGCTGCCTCAAGATCTATGCTTAGAGGTGTTGGGTTTACGTCTGAGGATTTTAAAAAACCATTTGTGGGCATAGCGTCAACTGGTGCAAAGGTCACTCCGTGCAACATGCATATAAATCAATTAGCTGATGTAGTTGAGCATTCTGTTGATAACTCTGGTGGTAAGGGAGTGCTATTCAATACAATTACCGTCTCAGATGGAATATCTATGGGAACTCAAGGAATGAAATATTCTCTAGTTTCAAGAGAAGTTATAGCTGATTCAATTGAAACTGTTGTTGGATGTTTAGGCTATGACGGTGTCATTGCTATAGGTGGATGTGATAAAAATATGCCTGGCTGTATCATTGGTTTGGCAAGGCTTAATAGACCCTCTATATTTATATATGGAGGTTCAATAAAACCGAGTTCTGAAAATACTGACTATGTTACTGTCTGCGAGAAGACTGGAGAATTTTCAAAAGGTGAATTGGAAGAATCTGAGTTAATCCACGTTGAGAAAATTTCAGTTAAAGGTCCTGGTTCATGTGGCGGTATGTATACTGCAAATACAATGGCATCTGCAATTGAAGCCCTAGGGATGAGTTTGCCTGGTAGCAGCAGTCAAGATGCAACTTCTGAAGATAAGCAAAAAGATTGTATTGATTCAGGTCAGGCAATTATGAACCTTCTAGATAAGGATATAAAACCTTCTGACATAATGACTAAGGAAGCATTTGAAAATGCAATTACTCTAGTTATATCACTTGGGGGTTCCACAAATGCAGTTCTGCATATGTTAGCAATGGCTCATGCTATCGGAGTTAAACTAGATTTAGATGACTTTACAAGAATTGGTAAAAAGACACCCGTTATGGCAGATTTAAAACCTTTCGGCTCTCATTATATGTCAGAGTTAAACGCTAACGGAGGCATACAACCCTTGATGAAAACATTACTTGATAAGGGTTTGCTTCATGGAGAATGTTTAACGGTCACAGGGAATACACTTGCTGAAAATTTGTCTAATGTTACACCTTACGAAGATAATCAAAATATTATAAGAAGCTTTGAAAACCCAATTAAGTCAACAAGTCATCTTAGAATACTTTATGGTAATCTTGCATCAGAGGGTGCTGTGGCAAAAATAACAGGAAAAGAGGGAACTTCTTTTAATGGAAAAGCCAGAGTTTTCAATTCTGAAGAAGAAGGTGTAGAAGCTATATTAAATAAATCTATTGAAGCTGGTGATGTGGTAGTTATTAGATATGAAGGACCAAAGGGAGGTCCTGGAATGCGTGAAAT